>JAABUK010000728.1_pt1 | contig 66975 bp, 90 predicted proteins | sample 5559141 | NCBI WGS metagenome assembly JAABUK01 (sample SAMN10711869, study PRJNA513367) | rock metagenome | isolation source: Antarctica rocks | place: Antarctica: Victoria Land, Pudding Butte nord | collected 2016-01-03 | reverse complement strand
ACAGGGCCCATCTTGAGGATGTTCTGCAGCTGGTCCTTCAGGATGCGCATGGTGAAGTTGCCCTTCTGGATGCTGTCCATGATCTCCTCCTTCATCTGGTCCTCTGGCACAACATCCTGCACAAACAGCAGAACCAAGAGTGAGAGCAGTTGTGACACCAGAAACACCAGCGTCAGGGCTGATGACAAGGTGAAGTGTTCCTTCAAGGAAATCCTCGCACTCTAGTGATCTGGTGCGACGGTCTACAGAGGGGAGGATGCCAGAACAGGCTTCCCATTGACGTGCCAGTGTCATGCAGACATGATGAGGTGTCCTGTCAACCCTTAGAATGATAGGTCTCAGCTACCTCAACTGAATGGAAGATGTAGATACACATCAGCAGTATGTGCATAGCAGTGCATGTCCTGGCCCCTGACTAATGCTACGATATGCAGCAAAACCCTCACGTGCTTTGCTGTGTGTACTGGCACACTTCATTTGCGGCTGTTGCCAGCACTCATGCACTGATGCTGCTGGAGCAAGTGTCAATGACAGCAGGTACCTTGATCTTATCCATGAAGCCAGTCCAGTCTCCTTTGCCCAACAGTCGCCCAACAAAAGCCTTGGCCTCAAAGTTTTCAAACTCGTCCATGTGCTCACCTACAGCAGCCCAGCAGTTAAGATTGCTCAACCGCGGCTTGTGATAAGATGTGAGCAGCGATGGAAACGGGCTGTGCTTGGGGTGTCATAGCCCTGCTCATGCAAGTTGTCCCACATCCAAAGGGACAACCTGGATTGCACCATTGTAACAAACTAGCAGCATGCACGCATTGATGCATGATGACGGTTGCCTCTGCATGCAAACAAGAGAAGCCAAAAGGCAGGAGAGGACAAGGCTTGTCATAAGAAGACATGACGTACCTACACCAAGGAATGCAATGGGGCTTTTAGTTGCAGCCACAGCACTGAGCGCTCCTCCTCCCTTTGCATGCCCATCCATCTTTGTGATGATCACAGACCCAACCTGAAAGCACCACCGTGTAAACATGAAAGCTTCAAACACACCTTGCAGCACAGCTCTGTTCACTTTTGCGACCTGTAGGCTTGCAAAGCATACACCAGCAACTCTTACAAACATGCCCCATCTGAGGTCATGCATCCCCAGGTTCAATCAAGGCACGCAGGACAATTCAGACAGCTGAAACAGGCAAGACAACATCGTGAGATGCTTGAAAAAGGTGTTGTGGCATGCTGGATCACCTCTACTGTGTCCTTGAAGGCTTTGGCTTGGTCAAAGGCTGCCTGACCAATGCTGCCATCCATGACAAAAATGATCAGATCAGGCTGAACACTGACAGACACTTGCCGCATCTCCTCAAACAGAGCTTCCTCTTGTTTGTGCCGCCCACTGGTATCAACAATGATCAAGTCTCTGCCGCCATCCTTGAACTTGTTGACACCAGTTTCAGCGATGACAGCAGGATCTGTTTCACTGTAACTTCCATAGAAAGGAATGTTTGCTTTGGTGGCGTTCTGCTTGAGCTGGTCAAAAGCTCCGGCTCGAAAGGTGTCAGCACACACCATGGCTGGCTTGAATCCCTTCTTCTTGTAGAAGTGCGCATACTTCATGCAGGTGGTGGTTTTTCCACTTCCTTGTAGGCCAACAAACATGACCACATTTGGTTTGCCTTTTTTCAGGTCCTTCTCTTGCTTCTTGCCGGTGTCTTTTGTCTCTGCACCGCTGTTCAGCATGGCACAAAGCTCATCAAAGACTGCCTTCTCAATGATCTTGCGCTTGTTGAGACCAGCCCCTGTGTCTGAGTCAACCCGTTTTTTGACATTTGCTCTCATGTTGAAGACCAGCTTGATGTTGACATCAGCCTGTAGCAAGGCTGTGCTGATCTCCTTGAGACAGGCATCTAGGACTTTCTCATCTACGACAGTTGCCTCCTGTACTGCGGCCAAAGCCTTGCTGATCTGACTTCCAAGCTCTTGCAGGACCATGATGTCAAGCTACAGCAAGTGTATGTCTACTATCAAAGAGGAAAGATGGAAATTCAGCTTATATACTGATTGGAACAAAACACTTGCAGCAAGCCCTGAAGGATTGTGCAAGTTGCCTTGCACTCCTCTGCTGCTTGCTGCACAAACTGTGGAGGACTACCTACGATCCAGAAGTAGCTGTCGCGAGCAGAGCCTGTCAAACTTGCCAGGCGAACGAGGCCAATTGACAGCGACGCAGAGTCCTGCGCAGGTTGCTTGATGCAGCGAACGTTGTTGAGAGAACTTTGCCCCCTCCTCGTTGTGACACCTGCACTATAATAGTAATCACGCTGCTCACTTCCGAATCAGTTGCTTGCAGGCTGCAGAGTTGCTTGGATTGGCAAATCGCGTTTGGTCACAAGCAAGCGTAATCGGTTTCCTTCTGACAAATTGCTGTATCCTACCGGTCATTGCGGAACGGCGGGCACGTTCGAGTTGCCGTTGATCGGGCTGTCTTTGGAGGGAATCAGCGCAGATGGCCAAGGCCGCTAGCGGTTCACAAGCAGGCCAGGTTGTACCTCGTGGCGCTGGCTCTCGTCAAGCTGCAGGCCCACCATCAGGATCACAAGGAGCGCTACGGCGAAGGACAAGTGAGCATCTCTTGTTGTTATTGCTGAGCACCTCCTGTCTGTAAGCACCCCATAGCCATCATACAAGCAGCTGACATTAAAGTGCACCACTTGCAGCTTCCACAAGAGGCGGGGGAGGCGGCGGCCTTCGGCAAGGGGTGACAAACTTCTATACAGACGAATCACCAGGAATCAAAGTCTCACCAGTGAGTATTTCTGTGCTTGATACAATATTGGCACGGATAGGACTCACACCAGGTAGAACAACCAGCACCACATTTTACCAACCTTGGGGTTAACTGCAGGTTGCTGTGATGATTTTGAGTCTTGGATTTATAGCATTTGTGACGCTTCTGCACATCGTAGGCAAGGTGAGTCATGACCTCTGCATATCACAAAGATGGACACAGCTGTTGGTTTCAAGAGCAACAGGGCTCATGCACACGACTATTAACGGTTTTTCCTCATTGTGTTGCAGCTGCGAGGGAATTGACAGTCTGGGCTGGCCGTACCCTTCAGTGAACAATTTTGGGCCACGTGAAACATGGCTTGTCACTGCAATATCGTTATTGGTCCATGTGAACTGCTATCCCTTTCTCTACACTGACGACGCCTAAGTATGTAAACCAGTTGTGTGCAATGACAGCTCTTTATGGTGCTGGCCACTATTACATCTGATGCAAAGGCCAATGCAAATGCCAGAAAGCAAGTTGATTGATATTGCGCAATGCATAAACTGTCAGCCGTAAAGTGTTGCTGCTTGGTGACCATGACATGTCTAAACACGGCTTTCACACGTTAGTATCAGTACTTGACAACTGTTGAAGGCTGTCCAAATAGTAAGCATCATTTCAACCGTTACACACATTGTCCAGCTGTGTGTGACAGTCAAGCATGTGAATTAAACAGCATGTCGTCATAGATCTTGTACTGCGCTATATACAGTGCAGTACAAGGGCTCAGACATGCTGGGGGCAATATGCTATTTGATGTATAATACCAGAACCCAAAGCTCATACAAAAAATCCAAACTGGATTAACATAATCCCTGTAACAAAACATTTTCCACACATGCAAATCTGAGACGCTACAACACAGCCTGTACAATCTTGCTATTATGTAAAAAGCATAAGCTACACAGAGACAAAGGCTCAGGAAGGGAACCAGAACATCAGTCACATTTACGCAATTTCTCAGACACTCTGAATCATGGCTTGGACTACATTTTGGGCCCACACTAGCGGCCAATCCAGATCCAAGATATTTTGATATTGCCCTGCAGCTTGTCAAAACATTGCATCTGACCAACACTTAGACTTGGACAGCAAAAGAAGCCTGGGCATCACACACCATTGCTACAGCCAGATGCCAAAATATGTGGCCACCTGTAGCAACCACCAACTCCCATAATGGAAACTTCCAAAGGCAGCCTTGCCCTAACATCCCTGCAGGCCCAGCCTTGCTGAACCAAAGGCCAGCTATTGAAAAGGCCATCTGCCCCTGATTTGCCTTCAGCCCCAGCCTTGTTGAGTAGATGTGTACACCCGGGGCCAGCTACAGAAAAGGCCATCTGCCCCTATTTGCCTTCAGCCCCAGCCTTGTTGAGTAGATGTGTACACCCGGGGCCAGCTACAGAAAAGGCCATCTGCCCCTATTTGCCTTCAGGGCCAGCCTTGTTGAAGGGAGACATGATTTCTGCCACATCACTGCTGACAGACATGTCCAGCGGCTTCCATTGCAGCTTCTGGCTGGCCCTCCTGGCGAGCTTGCTGTTCTTCCTCTCAAGCTCGGCCATGCGAGCAGCTTCTGTGCTCTGCCTGGGGGCCTCTGCTGGGGTTCCATCGGACCCAGTGCGCTGCTGGGGATTCCTCAAACCCCTGCACACATTGGTCAAATCAGTTACATAATCAAAATCACAAACACAAGCATGATCATGACATGAGGAAGGGGTCGCAATCAGAATGTAATAGGAGGGGTATTTGAAAAGTTTGCCAGTTTACATCCTGATCCATGCAGAACCTGCACACATAGCATGAGCCCTGTAGCAACAGGCCAATCCTGTTTGCATCTCATGAGCAGCATGTGTGCATGTATGATTTCAGCTGCCTGGATGTCAGTCAGGCTAAGCAGATATGCATTTGCTGTGACACGCCTTGAATGTGGAGCCTATCAGCAAAACAGCAAAATGCTGGTCATATGATTGCTCAGCAATGCTGAGTCAGCATACAGACCTGAGAGGGCTGAGCCTAGATAGGCGATGGCCTGGACTGAGCCGGGACAGATTATGCCCCGAGCTCAGTCTAGAAATCCCATGTGGCCCCATTTCCCAATGCCTGGACCCTGATCGCCTCAAATCTGGCCGCTCTGGTGTGTCCCCATCGCTCTGCTGCTGTCCCTGCAGAGGATGCTGGGATCCTTCTGGGGACAGCGCTTGGGATGGGGTTTGGCTGGTGGGGGTAGGGATGGGTGAGATCGGGGTGTTGGGTTCAATGCTGCTACTATGTAGGAGGAGGTCATCTGGGATGCTTTCATGCGCGCTGGCAATCATAAGGGCACCTGCAGCAAACTACCATGCTTCAACATCACAGGTAAGAAGAAAAGCAATGCCAAGTAGCATGCACCACATCAATCAGCACATGGAAGATGACTTTGCAAACATAAGATGAAACATAAGATGCAAACATAAGATGAACTTGCAAGATACTGTCCTGGCAGACTGCAGATCTTTGCAAGTCTGCCCATCTCTGCAAGTGGGCAGACATACAAGTAATCGTAGTGGTGTAAGCCCAAGCATGTGAAACATCAAAACCCCATATGCAAAGGAGCTACATTAGAACTGACCCTTTTTGCCTGCGGTGAATTTGACGCCAACTGAGCCCTCGCTGGCTCCAGTTTCCAACCAGGGGAACGTAAATGGAGCTGTGTACGTCACAGACTGTGACTTGCCTGCAGCATTGACGCGGACGTTTAGATAAACATGAATGCATGTGGGCTGCAGAACGCAATGTTTAGCATGATGAGTACGCTGGTTGCAGTAGCAGCACATGCTGGAAAGCGTATTCACACATGCATGACATGATGCCTGCTGACTGACTTTGTGCTTCCTGGTAGGCTGCAAGGCAGCAGCCTCGTCCTGTTTGGACAAAAGTACTGCCATGAAAATTCACAGCAACCGTCTCAGAAAACTTTTTGCTTCAAGACCTGTCTGCTATAGGAATCATTTGCTGCAAGCACTGTTTGCTTTGAGGACCGTTTGCTTCAGAAACTGTCTGCTACAGAACCTGTTTGCTTCTGGATGCGTTTGCTTTGAGAAACAGGCCCCTGAAAATGTGCCAGCCTGCCAACATCAAGGAAAGTCTGAACCCAAACACAGACCCAAACATAGAAACGGCCCTCTGAAAGTATGCCTGCCTGCCAACATCAAGAAAATTCTGAACCCAAACACAATCACATCCAGACACAGAGAGAGTGTCACCTTCAGTCTCCCCTCTGACATACAACTCGCCCTTCAGCAGCACAAAGCTGGCCTGCTGTATGAAGCTGTCCCTGTGACCCAGCCTCAGCAATTGCCCCTGTGTCAGCTCCCTTGTAAGCCTCTGATAGTGCTGCTGAGCTCGTTCCCTGCATGTCACAGCCAAAAGTTCAACATAGCTGACAATCTCATCACACAGTGTGATGTGGTCCCTTGTGAGCCTCTGGTAGTGCTGTTGAGCTTGCTCTCTGCATGTTGTAACCAAGAGCTGGACATCAGTGGCAATTTCAATACACACATTGTGGTGTGCTTGCAGCTGACATACGCCACAACTTGAGGGGCTCTTTCCCTGCACGTTGCAACAAAGAGTTCAACATTAGTGGCGATTTCATCATACACATAGTGGTGTGCTTGGAGCTGACACAAGCTACTAGCTCCTGGGTGAGTCCCTTGTAAGCTTCTGGTAGTGCTGCTGAGCTCGCTATCTGCACATTGCAACCAAGACATGAACACTGTTTGCAACCTTCATCATACAGTATGTTGTGCTTGTGTGGCCGACATACTGCAGTGTGATGATTGCAGATGATGGGTCGGCTTCTAAGGTGGCTGCTGTCTGCATTTCCTTTTCACAACTTTTTCAGATCTCTCTGCTGATTTGGGGCATACAATGATCTTGAGCACACGGCCGATCAGCATGCTCTGAGAGGCTAGGGTTGCATTTAGGGTTTAGGTTTTGACCCATATGATGTTGATGGGTATTGTATTTGACTCTAGACAAGAGCTGATGCCCACTCATTGGCTGTGCAGAAAATGGCACCAGCATACATGCCGGAGGGGGCAGTGTTTCACACACTTTGTCCCTCATATACAACACCACTGCATAAGTGGCATAGTCTTTTCTTTTCTTTTTCTACACGACAGCATTTGCTCTGGGCAAGGAAGTATGGGATGTGTTGTCAGTAAGCCCATTCTGCAAAACTTTGGTTAACACTGGTACAATTAGTACATGAGTTTGGATTCCTGATTGGTCCACTTAGTACCTGATTTTGGAATACTGATTGGTCCATTTAGTACCTGAGTTTGGATTCCTGATTGCCAGATGGGGTTTCGAAATTGGACATGCCGTCATCGTCAGACATGCCGCCTGTGCTCGCAGCATCACTCGGCATCTGACCCAGAGTCGCGAGCCTCGGTTCCTTTGAGTCTGCCTGGCGCTGCGAGTGTGCCTCACCGCCCCTCTTCTTCATCAGCATCGGATTGAACTTGGGGATCTCTGGATCATCCTTGTCTTCAGAATCGTGGCTCTGCACAAATAAGGCATTTTATGGCTGGACAACTCTTTACTGTACGGCGTGTATCCTTCATGGCTGTACACAGCTGCTGACTAGCAAAAACTACACTGTTGTTTGGTCACATCTACTTTGCCTGTACTCTCCAGAGTGCAGCTAGTTTAAGTTGCAACTTGTTCTGATCTTTTGTTGTGCAAGAGTGTCTGGAAGAGCTGGAGTATCTAGAAAGGAATGAAGGTGGCCAAGATACCATCTGTTCTAGTGTTCTATCCTGCAGGGCAGGCTTCTGCAGCATCATTTGCCCAGCATAGTACAGCATAGCACAGCATAGCCTTGGACAGCACGACACAGCACAGCATGGAGCAGCGCAGCACAGCACAGCACAGCACAGCATGGAGCAACACAGCACAGCATAGCACAGCATGGAGCGACACAGGACAGCACAGCACAACATAGCCTTGGACAGCATGGCACAGCACAGCACAGCATGACTCCTCCAAAGACAAGCACCTGAAGCTGAAAGTTGGGGTTGTTTTGGGTCCCCTTCATGGCGCCCCCCCTGGACCCCCTCGCAAGGCTGGCGTGGCGTGACGCCTGAGCCGACAGCTTGAGCAGCTTGAAGAGTTCAGCCAAGAGCTGCACCTTGTTGCGCTCCACCACAAAGAGCGCCGTCATGCGGAACATGTCCAGCTCTAGCTGAATGAAATCCGGCCTGCCATCTGCAGAAGAAGACAAAGAGGAGGGTGTCAACCACAAAGAGCACAGGCATGCAGAACATGTCCAGCTCTAGTTGAATGAAATCTGGCTTGTTATCTGTAGAAGACAAAGAGGAGAGAGGGAAGATGAGAGAAAGTTTAGAGAAAGGTTATAGAAGGTTAGAGGAAGGTTATAAGCTTTGGCCAGCCAGCAAGTCTGATAGCTAGTAGCAGAGACTCAGCAACCCTGCCGAGTGTCATTCAGTTGTGCAGCAGCATGTGGAAGAAGTGACAGAGACAGTGCAGAGAGGCGCTGCTGAGCACATCACTCTTCTCAAATTGCGCCGACACAGCAAGCATTTGTTGGCTGAGCCGTTTCTGTCTGCACAAAGCGAGTGTAAGTGACACAGCCGTGCACAGTCAAAGTCAGTGCATACTGTCAAATGCCGCGGTTCAGTAACAAGTCCAGCTAGCTATCACTGTCAGACACACAGACAGATGGACAGACAGGCAGACAGACACACAGACAGACAGACAGACAGACAGAATTAAGGTTAGCAAGCAGACACAACATACAGAGGCACAAGGCAGCACATGCTAAGACCAACTTTGCAGGCAGTGAATGCTGCATTTATTTCATCTGTGATCCCAGGACTACTTTTAGGTATGGCAGGGTTCGATTAGTTCACCTGCAGCTTGGCTCCTGATGTACTCAATGCCGGAGTCAAACAGGTGGAAGATGACAGGGCCCTTGCCCAGGGCATTGCCCTCAGCCATGGCAACAGCCCCTCCTGGCATGCGCTCCCCTGTCAAAGCCACAAACAGCCCAAACACCCCCCCTGTAGCATATTTGGAAAATGATAACTATAAATGATGATATAAATGATACTAAATGATACATATGATACTACAGTGCAAAGCTCTGAACACGTACAGCATAGGGTACTGTAGACAAAGGTTGTTAAATGATAACACAGATGTTTCCCAGAGAGTCTAGGCAGTGCATTGACTTTCTCTGCTCAAGGGGAATCACTGCACAGTATGCCAATGCATGAGCAGGTGCGCAATAACAGCCACACAGCACTAGGTGAAGAAGAAAGGGGAGTTTTTTAGCATTCCTGTGACTGGTTAGCGTTATTGCCATTGCACATAACGGGATGACGTGAGTGACGATGCAACATGCTCTTGATGTGAGTGGACCAGGAAGCTGAACCAATTACTACTTTGTGAAAAGCAGGTGTAGACAAGTGATAGGGTCTGGTGGCACAGAAGCTTTACACTGACGAGGACTTCGAACGAGTGACGCATGTGACATACGCTGGTGCGTAGACAGCACATGTACAGGAGGCAGTGCTTGTACAGACAGACATATGCACAGACAGACAGATGAAGACCGAAAGATGGACAAGAAGACAGACACACAGCCGTGCATGAACTGCTGACTACCCATATCCAAACTGGCGTGCTGTACTGTCAGTGTCAAGCTATGCCAATGTTGATCCAATCAAGGGACTATCTCACCCATTGGTGCTAGCAATATGCCAAGGGACAATCACTTGACCGGACGGACAGACAAACAGCCAGCCAGACCAACAGACAGACCAACAGACAGACCAACAAATAGATAGACAGACAGACGGACCAACAGACAGACAATAAGGCTCACCTGAGCCCAGGAAGTAGTCCTGGGTGTCTTTCAGGTCCACGCAGGCCACCTTGACAATGCCATTGATGACAAAGCACACCCCATCTCCTGCCTCGCCACTGTGAACCACCTCCTTGTTGCGATACATCTGAAGGCGTCCGTTGGTCAGAAACACCTACAGACAGAGAAACGAGCTTGTCTCTGGACATGACTGTACATACTGCAGAGTGTGTTTGCTGGTGAACACGCACACTTTTGTCATGCAACTTGTTGCATCCCCTCGGCAGGAATGTGAATTATGCAGGCAACCATTGGGGTATGCCATGTACAATAGGCCTGGCACGATTGGATAAAAAAGTAGCGCAGCAAGATCACAAGCAATGGCTTGGACAGGGAGCATGATGCATCATTGTCTACCATCATTGTCTACCATCACTGTCTACCACCGTTGTCTACATCACTGTCTACCATCATTGTCTACCATCATTGTGTACCATCATTGTCTACCATCACTGTCTACCATCGTTGTCTACCATCATTGTCTACCATCATTGCCTACCTCAATGAGCTTTCTTGGGGCGTGGCGCAGGAAGGGCAGGTTGTAGAGGGTGTCATGCAGCATGGGCGCCCTCCAGGTGGGCCCAGAATGCTGCAGGGACCTCTCACGCTTCTCTATTGGCCTGCAACATGCATTCAGGTGTTCAGTCATTCACTCATTCCAGTCATCTTCCAATCATTCATTGTGCATCATAATTCCGGCCTAGTGCCAGAGAACGAAATGTGCTTCTGAAGCTGGCATGAAATTAGGCTGTGAAGTAGACTGGCAGGCTTGCTGCAGAAGACAGAAGACAGTCATGGGAAGGAGAGGAATGGACAGAGCATTCAGCTTTAACAACACATCTTGATAGAAAAGGATGAGCAGGCCAGGTTGGCCTGTGCATGGCTGCCAACACCCAAGATTGTGACTGTCAACGCAGCTGTCCAGAATGCAGCAGCTCGTGTGTTGCCCCAGATCAATCTCAGGCACTGGCCCAGACATATTCAGAAGGTCACTCTCACTGCCAAAACATATACAAGTTTGGCAGCTTACTGCGCAAGCCTGACCAGACTCCATGTTAGCCTGTTCTGCTTCAACACAAAGCACCAGCCCAAACATCTTCAGAAAGTCACCCTCACTGCCAAAGCATATGCAGGCTTGGCATTTACAACAACCAGACTCCACACAAGCCTGTTCTGCTACCAACTGAAGTCTCGGCTTACTTGAGCAGCATCCCCTCCTCTGCTTCATCAATCATGCCAGAATCCCGCAGCTGCTCAATGTAGTGGACCTGCTGCCGAAGCACAGCCATGGCAGCTCGGTAGCTCTGGATGGCCTGGAACCTCTCGGGGGATTCAATCTCACGCTCCATGATGAAGGACCACACCTGAGTGCTCTCCTCCATCAGCTCCTTCAGTAAGGTGTCAGACACCTCGTGGTCACGCAGCCAGCGCACCTGCACAGACAGACGTAGCATTTGAATGGATACAGTAAGGTGTCAGACACCTCATGATCACGCAGCCAGCGCACCTGCACAGACAGACGTAGCATTTGAATGGATACAGTAAGGTGTCAGACACCTCATGATCACGCAGCCAGCGCACCTGCACAGACAGACGTAGCATTTGCATGGATACAATAAGGTGTCCAAACACCTCATGATCATGCAGCCAGCACACCTGCATGGACAGACACAGTGTTTGAAATGGTACAGTAAGGTGTCAGACACCTCATGATCAGGCAACCAGCGCACCTGCACAGACAAACTTAGCTTTGAACGGGTACAGTAAGGTGTCAAACCTCATGATCACGCAGCCAGCGAACCTGCACGGACAGACGCAGTGTTTCAGTGGGTACGGTCACATATGTTGCTTCAAGTTACTGTTGTCTCGCTGCAGCCTCGGTGGGACAGTTGCAGAGAGCCTTGGGCCCAGCACGGAAAGTAGTGACCAGGCGGGCTTGTTGCAGCATGCATGGGGTGCACTACAAGGAGTCAGAAATAATGTGCTGCATGGTTGCATCACGGGTCCTGCACTCTGCACCAGGGTCAAGAGGTGCGCAAAGGCACATGAGGAGTTGCTCACAAGCATAAGTAGACAGAGGGAAGTGAAAAAGCTATTATCATTCCTTGCCCAAATCAAAATCTATCAACAGAGTCTGGCACAATACATATGTCACACACACTAGACACTCAAATTGCTTTGCATAGTTTGGGGAAAGGGGGCCAGGGCAGCATGCTGGGGGGGCATTATGGTAACCAGCCTGTGAGCTGGCTCAGGTGGCTGAAAGACTATTTGGGGGAGGGGGTGGGGGGTTCCAATTATGGCAGAGCCTGTCATGTGCAGCAGCTGACGCCAGACATGCAGACAGATTCTGACACTCAGGCTTGACATTCACCTGAGGGGAGTAGGTCAGAGCCAGCATGTACTCCATGGCCACTTCACAGGTGACTAAGAGGGCCTTGCTGAGGAAGCTCTGTCCCCAGTTGACCAGCTTGCGGATGGGCCAGTGCAACAGGTACCTCGTGCAGCTAAACTTGGTCTTCATGGTGTGCTTCCTGATCTGGACGTTGAACTGCAGCAACGCCATGGTTCAGCTTTGATTAGCTTGCAGGCTGTGAGGAAGTCGCAAATGCAGACACTGCCGGCAGAGGCGACTGTTGCAGCCAAGATCAGACATAAGTTACAACTGCTACAAGATGCAGATTGGAATGTAAAAGCCAGAATCAGATGCAGCGTCGAGAGGAATGCACAGGTGAGAGCAATGAATAAGTTGGGCTGTCATAAGGCTCGGTATGCAAGGCAGTGTCAGAAGTGCTGAACAGCAACCTAAAGAACAAACAGCATTCATCGGAGGTTGCACAGGAAAGCACATCAGGTTGATTTGCCATGCTGCCAGCCATTCAAGGCCAAGATAGGACTGTGTATGTTGCAACAAACCTGTCTTAGCCAGAACACTATCCTGGCTACTGCCCTTATGAAAAGGGTTCCACGGCAGTCTCTGCAAGTACCACCTGATTGTCAGATGCGACAACAAGAAGCCATGCCTAACAGGATTTGTTGAACACCTTGAGCACAAGCCACCAGCTACTGAAGAGCAGGTGGCACAGGAATTCAATGACAGCAGAGAGAGCAACTGTAGCATAGCTAGACATGACAGCTGTGTAGGTTCCCAAAGTACAAAACATGTGCCGCTCTGCACAGGAGAATATGCTGCCCTTCATGCCACAAAATAAGAAGACCTGGTCTGTTTTCGCGCAGCAACGCATTATTGCAGAGCACACTTACTGCTCCAGAGTTTTCCAGAGCTGCATAGGCCTCTCAGACTTGTCTATGCCAATCTCACAGGCATTATCTAGAACCCTCATGCCCTGCATGGTCAATGTCATCTTAAGATCATACTGTTTCTCTTTGCAAACACTTGCATCACTGCCAAATCAGTGGTCAAAGAAGCTAATAATACACCAAAAATGACAGGTTGACTGTTCTGAGGACATCTTGAGCCTCTCAACTCAAGATGCACATGCACCCTGAAAAGGTCATCCAAATGCATACCAAAGTACCAAGAGACCAGTTTGTGTTTTACCTTTGCTGACAATAAGCCTTCCAGCCGCTTAGCATGGAAGTATCTTTTGAGACCAGCTATCAAGCGAGACCTGGCATCTGCTAAGAGCTCAGGTCCAAGCTCATGAATCTGCACAAATTCACACAAAGCTTGGTGCACAACATACATGACTCTTGCATCATGCAGATGGCCACTGGAAATGAAAATGCTCAGGGTCATGCTCTTGCACAGATCTGCATGATATGAGGGTTGCTTAGAAGCTCAAGCTGATGGCAAGAAAGCCACAGAGACCACACCATCAGAGCAACAGTAGCTTACATGCGGAATCTCTTCCAAGTGATGGAAATCTAGGCTATCCTGGTGTAGATACTCCTTGCCCCCACGGCTTGCTTCGTCTCTTTCCTCAGCTGTCTGAAGCTTGGATTTGAATCCTGACCTGGACAGCGACTCAGCTTTGCCTTCCTGCTCGATGTCTGGTGAGCTATTGTTGCGTTTCATGATTGACCGCCGCTGCAAAAGCTCCCGCTTGGCGGCATTGCCCATGCCGGCTGTCCATGTCTGCTCAGATGAAGGGAAGGTGTTCGGGAGTGAGGTGGCATTGAACCGTCGTGGGCTCTTGGCGAGTTCCTGATCCTGGCTAGAAGTGGATGCCGTGTGCGCCGAGTCTTCAACATCCCGTTTGCGCATTTCCTCCAGCTGCCTCCTCATCTTCTCACCTATGCCCGCCGACCATGTCGGCTTGTCCTGAAACGGCTGGTCTGCGAATAAGTCAAACACAGAAGGACGCTGCTGGGCCGTTGGAAGCGGCACCGACGATTCGCTGCCCAGACCTCGAATGCCAGCCAGCTGTTGCCGCATCCGTCTGCCAAGGCTGTCTGTCCAGGTTTGCTCATTGGACTCCGGCACTGGCGATGTCCAGGGCACACGAGTAGGCTGAGCAGGAAATTTGTCAGCGTCTCGGGGGCCAGCAGAAGGCCTGCTAAGGCCTTGTGCTGCCTCTGCACTGGATCCTGCGTCCTTCCTGCCTTCTGCCCGGAGCTGGGCTAGCTGTTGTCGCAACTGAGCTCCCATGCCAGCCCCCATACCAGCTGACCAAGTCTGCTCAGACGTGGGCTTGCCTCTGTGAACAGGAGGCTTAGCTATGCTAGGGGGTTTTCTAGCACCAGCTAGTCTAGCTTGCAGCTGTCGTCCCAAATCTTGCCCCATGCCAGCAGACCAGGTCATCTCTGAAGCAGAAGCCCCTGGATCAGAGTCTGCATCATCGCCTTGAACAGAGTCCGGGGGGCTGACCAGTCCAGTGCTGTATGGCTTCTGGTGCTGTGCCTCTGCCTGTTGCGTAGTCTGTTCAGGCTCTGTAGGTGGCTGTGACTGACTCTGTGATGCAGTCGTCATTTCAACCTCTTGATGTGGTGCTGTCTCTGCTCGCAAGGCTGCCAGCTGAGCTTTAAGCTTAGCGCCAAGGCCAGCTGTGACACTCTGAGCCAAATCATCTTCCGTGGACACACGCTTTGGCTTTGAGACACTCTCCTCTACCACAATGGGATCGGTAGAAGCACCCCCATGGGCATGCCAGGCTGGACCCTGTCCTGATCTGGGCAAGGGCTTGATCTGGTCCAACAGGGTGTTAGCAGTGACCGACGTGAACTTATGTGGGGTGGGGGCATTGGCTGCGAGCTCTTGCAATTCATCAGCAGAGGGGCTCTCGCCGCTACCCATGGCCTCCTGTATATGCTTTGGCAGGGAGAAATTGATGGCATCATCGTTTCCAGTGAATCCCTGGGTGGGGTTGTTGAGGTTGGTGGATTGCTGAGGAGGAGATGTAAAGTTCTGTGCAGCTGCCGTGGGCATGGCGAGTGGCCGGCCATTGACCCAGATGACATCTCTACCGTCTCCACCACCCATGTTTCTGCTGAAACTGCGGCGGGCTGAAGACCGGCGGCGGCGGCTGGTGGTGGATGACGCATTGCTCTGTTGCGACATGACACTGTCATCGTTACTCCTCACTGGGCTCAGCCTTGCTGCAGCAGCATCCAAGGAGTGCTTGCCTGCACCAGCACAACAAAAAGAGCCATTGCCTGCTGCCCAACAGAAAATGCCTTTTTGATAAGGTGAGAAAAAGAGAATTGTATAGTGTAATGCAACAAAAGTAAGCAGACATGTCACATGTACAACGCCCATGACTGGTGAGAAAGTGCTTTCACGGATATAAACAGCTGTCATGGCATGTCCACAGTGCAGATTTACTTACACATCAACTCTTCATACAGTGCAGCAGATCATAACCTATGAAGAGGTTGTTGTTGCTGAAGCGGAGCATGCATGCTTGGTCAACAAGATGACAGCATACCTTGCTCGATATCCACATCAGGGTAGCTTGCATGGGATGTAGCTCTCCTGAAAATCTCAAGGCTCTTGGACTGGCCCTTGCCTTCGCCAGGAACAGCCCTTGAGGGCCCAAATGGCACCTCATCATTGTCCTCGTAGCTTCCGCTCACCCCAGAGATGTTGTCATCGTCATAGTCATCATCGTCCAGGCCTCGCTCTACTGGTCCAGAGCGACTGCGTGGTGTTTGTTCTTCTTCTTCCTCTTCTTCTTCTTCTCCTGGGTCTACACGCACTGTGACATGCCCAAAGTGTCGCTCTGGGTCATGGCCCCAATCTGAGCCTGCAAGCCAAAGAGACAGTTTCTGTAACTTTTCACTGCCGCTTTGAAAAGGAGGTGGATGATTTTACATTCTCAGCCAACCAACTAGGTTGTACAGATGTGCCAGACTTAATAGTAACTTGGTCCAAAACGTCTGTATTAGGTGTTAAGCTATCTGAATACATGCATGAACAAATGACAAAAGATGTTGCTGTTGAGTATGCCTTGTTGAGATGTAGTGGAAATGCTGTTGCACAAAAGAAGGATGAGAAGAAGTAGAAGAAGGTGCTGGAACAGCCATTCATGCAGGCAAGCACTCCAGTGCAACGAGGCAGACACCATGGAAATGAAAGGCTGTATGTAAAACTTCAAGCGTGCACCTTCGCGGAAGTTCTTGCCGAGCTTCATGTCCTTCTCCCGCCCTGACACAGTGCGCCAAAGCTTCCCGGGCAATTTTGACACACTCTGGGGAATAACACCAGGTAAGGTGAGGAGATGCAGGAATGTAGCACGCCACGTTTTGGGTGCAGAGGTTGACTCATCGTTAGGGTTTTGGAAGGTCTTGTAAGACCTGCTGACGTCACAGTACTTGCCGACGACTTTCCAATCAACGCCTGCACAGACCATGTGACGAGGCTCTGACACAGCATTGCAGTCACATGTCAGAAAACAGCAGAGCACAGCGTGTTGAGGGCGGAATCAGATGCCAGCTGCAGCAGAAATTGTATCACAACCCCTATGATGCTTTACTCAAACGTAACGTGGTTTGAGCAAAGGAAATTGGAAAAAACTCCAGCTTCTGCATGCAGGTGAGGTAGAGAGGGAACATCTGACATGGCCAGATGTACCGCAGATGCTTATAAGCAAAGGGACTTGCAACAACTGACTTGCAACAACTGACTTGCAACAACTGACTTGCATCAAGTGAATTGCTTACCTCGCAGCATTTCATCATCGTCATCCTTGAGATGCTGGATGGAGTCCTTGGTGTGCATGACCACAGCTTTGACAGCCTTGCGCCTCATCCTGATCCTCACAGGCAGCACTGCATTCATGCACGCGCATGGTTTTCTCTGAATGACTACATGCCAACTTGAGGACCTCTGACAGTAAGAATGCTTGACACTTGCGGAATAACACTGCCATACTGCTGACAATAGTTCGTTCGGCCAACATCCAGCAAAAAGGTGCAAAGACATGTGACAACTGAGGAACCTTGCCAGGAAAAAGGAGATTGCCAGGAAGAAGAATTGGGAAAATGAAGAGAGGAAAAAGCAAAGTTCAAAAGTGCAGGCCCCAGAATCTGTCACCTCTGACAGACTCAAAGCAATCCCTCTCTTATCTACAAACCAACCAGGCTACAGATACAAATGTACAGCAAACATGCAATTTAGCAGCAGACATGCCATGTTGCAAACAAGCATGTATCACACACACACACACACACACACACACACACACACACACACACACACACACACACACACACACACACACACACACACACACACACACACACACACAGTCACTGCTGGCGCAAATGCCAACATTCAAGCCTAAAGGGTGTCTTGGTAAATCAGGGTACAAACTCAACTAAAACAGGGAGAGGGGAGGGGGAGACATGGCAAAGCAAATTCAGCCTTTCAAAACTGTCACAAAAAGGAATGGAAACAGTACCTTTGTTGAGGCCGGTGAGGCGCAGGACCATGGGAAGCAGGGGTGCATTGATGACCAGGGTCAGCAGCACAAAGCCAGCAGTCCACAGCACCATCTCAGCCTTGACCACCTGCATGTAGGTTCTGACACAATGCTATGCCTGCGACCTGGATGGAGAGCTTTGACTCACTGTTTATAGAAGCTTGTTTGATTATTATTGTTATTATTACTGTTATTATTATTATTATTATTATTATTATTATTATTATTATTATTATCACTATTGTTATTATTATTATTATTATTATTATTATTATTATTATTTATTGTTATTGTTGTTATTATTATTATTATTATTATTATTATTATTATTATCATCAACATCAACATCATCATCGTCATCATCATCATCATCATGTATCATCATCATCATCATTATTACTACTATTATTGTTGTTACTACTACGACTACGACTACGACTACGACTACGACTACGACTACGACTACCACTACGACTACCACTACCACTGCTACTATTTTTATTGTTGTTGTTATTGTTGCTGTCATTATTGTTATCGTTATCATTATTGTTATCATGGCTGATCCATGGACAGGAGAAATGTGCATAGGCAAGTACGCAGACATGTGCAGGTACACGGTGGTATCTAGTTATCAGTGCATATATCTGAGAATGTACACACACGTGTGTGATGTATATAACATGTACATACGTATACATACATGGGAACATGTTCATGCACACATGCACAGACAGATACATTCACATGATGATCACATCATCATGTGAATGTATCCGTGTGTGCATGTGTGCGTGAACATCTGCATCCTCTTTCCCCCCTTTTTCCCCTCTTTTTTCCTTTCGGGAATTGGTTTTCCTACCTGACTGGTGCTGTCGCCGCCCTTGTCTTCTGTGATGACTGCTTGAGCCAGAATGAGGGACACCGAGCCTCTCAGTCCAGCCAGACCGGCAAACAGAGTTTCCCTTGAGTTCATGTCCCTCCTCAGCACCTTGTACAAAGGCCTGAACCCTGCACAAGCAAGCAGCAGCTGTCTCAGCAGCCGTGTTCAAGAGCCAATGCCCCCTCATGGGGTAAGCCTTTAGCCTCAGCAGAAGTCTTAATCTATGCTGGCAACCATCGGGGTATGCCTTGTACAATAGGCCTATCAAGACTACATCATCAGCCGCTGCACGCCAGACTGGCCATAAACAGCTTGTGCAGAGCAGCTCTTCTCGTGTGGTTTGGCGCGTTCAAGCAACATCAACACCTAGCTACTGCTGCGTAGGCCTACATTTGAGATTGATGATCTTGCAACATTCTTTGCACAATCATTGCACAGCATTCCAGACCTGCGAGCTTTGTGAGTCTTTGCGCACTTGGTGAACGTGATTCAAGATGTTATGCAATCCCCACAGGCAAGCTGATGTTAGAAAGTTGGCAACTGACAAAAGTGATCCTCATAACTAGTTATGATTTGAGCTGATTACTTGAGGAATGGCGCACTTCAGCCTCTTCCCTTCTGTAACTCAGAACAATCAGTGCAGATCACCCCCATCACAGCTTAAGGACAGCTAATGGCCAAGAGAATGTGTTGCCAGGACACACTAAAGCTGCTGCCAAGTTGCTTACAAGCCAAAACAAGGCTATCTGGAAGGAGCTGACTTGTGTTGCATGCACTTGGTGTCTGCTGACAAAACAAGCCCGGAAAAACTAACTGTTGCTGTGTCTGATGTTGCTCGCTCAAGATTGCAGCAGTCGTGATGCAGTTGAGCGCCTGGTGCCGAAGGCAAGTTTGGCAGTGGGACGTGTTGCAGGCAGATTTTGCGGTTGCTGCAAAACTGGTAAATATTTGCTGAAAATTTGCTGAAAAGCCGCTAAAACGTTACTGAAATGTTGCTGAAGTTGCTGACAAGTGTGCTGACAAGTTGCTGAGAAGTTACTTACCCATGATTGCAGCAATTCTGATGAAGTTGAGCACAAGGTAGACCAGAGGCAGCCTCCACAGGGCAGAGGCAGCCACACTCAAGCTGTTGTTGGCGTACAGGCTACTGGAAGACCTGCAACCAGGAAAGAGGTATGGGTTTGTTGCACAGGGTTTAGGGTTTGGGCCCTGCCAGAAGTCCTGCATTTTGCAGCAGCTAGCAACAGGGGCAACACAGATCTGAACCTGAACCTAAGCCTTCTAGACACTTTGTGATTCAGTGGCAAGCACTAGAGCACGAAAGTTGTTGTGAGACTGGCAAATTGGCCTATCAAGCAAGGAGATGAGACTGGCAGCAAGCGATCATGTCAAGGTATTGTCTGACACATGATCAGTGCACATTTGTCATGCACTGCTGTCTGGCACCTGGCACCTCAAGCAGTAGCTGTCGATAGTAAATGCCTAGCCTGAAATCAAACCTGCTGAGCTTGTCTGCTTGCCTCAGCTACATCATACATGTAAACACTCTGCAAAGCTGAAGGCACCTGCTAGCAGCATGAGCAGATGAAGTCTGCACAAGCATCCCATCCGATACCCTCAACACATGTCCATATATCTCCAACACTTGACACTATTTACCAAACAGCCTGCCAGATCTGTCAAAACATGTCCATATATCCCCAACACTCAACAGTGTTTACCAAACAGCCCGCCAGATGTGTCAAAACTTACCTGACGATAAAGTTGATGCAAGCCACGCCAGAGTAGAAGAAGATGATGCCGTTCACAATGAAGGCCATAGTCTCCCAGAAAGCATCAAATGCGCCGTGTGCCTCGATTTTGAGGGAGATGTCCCATTTGTTGGTTGCGGCTCCATACAGACCATACACTGCCACTGCAATTACACCTGAAAACGCACAGCTCATCTGAGTAACCCACAGCAGCAGCAGCAGCAGCAGCAGGTGATGCAGCTGCTGCTGAGACCAAGACAGCTGTATCCCAGGCATTGTGCATTCTGCTGACACCAAACCAGCTGTATCCCAGGGGTTGTGCATTCTGCTTGTGTTGTGTTATGCACTCAAACTTGCAAAAGCCTGTCTTATCGTGATGACAAGGTCATGAGGCACATGCTGTGATGCACAAATGAGTCTGTAGGCATGATCAGAGCATGTAGGCATGATCAGAGCATAAGGGCAGCAGAGTAAAGACGAACAGAAATAAGCAGTGCCTAAAGGGGGCTTGCCTGAGAACTCGCAGGGGCCATTTGCCACGTAGAATGACAGGTAAGCTCCTGCCAAGGTCAGGGCCAACTGCACCACACAATGTATCATATCGTTATATTTTCCCAAATTTAATGGATTTCTTGATTGGTTTTTGGTGAAGCAAAGTTACTTATTTTTTGCCTAGTACGCTTTTGTGCACAAGACGAGTTGAATTGAACACATGCTCTTATCAAGTACATTTCAAAGTAGTCAGTACAGACTGTTGGGCACTTCTGGGCAGCCACAGTGCAGTGGCGGATGCCAATCTTTCGCCAAAACCATTCAGCACAAAAGTAACTCTTGTCAGCAGGTTTCATCAAGACATGATCATGCAGCTTGCACCGTGCCACAACAGCAGGGCGACTTTCCATCACAAATGAAACCTGTATGATATTGCATCAGCATGAGCAATGCACATGGATGCAGTTGCGCGCAACACACATAGACAAGCTCTACAAGCATGTCCCAAACATACTGCATAAGGTATGCTGCCAGTGAATGTCAAAGCCCTTGTGGATGCAGACTATGTAGCTGTTGGCCATGTGGTAGACATGTTGACTGATGTAGTAGACGTGCTGGCAGATGTGGTAGACATGTTGACTGATGTAGTGGACGTGCTGGCAGATGTGGTAGACACGTTGACTGTTGTAGTAGACACGCTGGCAGATGTGGTAGACATGTTGACTGATGTAGTAGACAGCAGTGCTGGCAGATGTGGTAGGCATGTTGACCGATGTAGTGAACGTGCTGGCAGATGTGGTAGACGTGTTGACTGATGTAGTAGACGTGCTGGCAGATGTGGTAGACATGTTGACTGATGTAGTGAACGTGCTGGCAGATGTGGTAGACGTGTTGACTGATGTAGTAGACGTGCTGGCAGATGTGGTAGACATGTTGACTGATGTAGTAGACAGCAGTGCTGGCAGATGTGGTAGGCATGTTGACCGATGTAGTGAACGTGCTGGCAGATGTGGTAGACGTGTCAACTGATGTGGTAGATATGTTGACTGATGTAGTGGAGGTGCTGGCAGATGTGATAGACACGCTGGCCACATTCACACTAGGCAGAGGGATACCTGCTGGTCAGAAGTAGCTCCCTGCCGTCTCAGCCATTTCATCATGACTTGGACACCAAATCCAAAACCCAGCCCAATGGCAAAGCCACCTGCAATGCAGCGACTCAAGTTTGAGTCTTGAATCTTGAGACCATTTTTAAGAGGTGTATAGCTTGTCATCCAGTCAAATCTTAGGTGCAAGACACCACAGCTATAAGGTAGTCATGGGATGTGCACAATAGGCGTTGGTCAATAGACAGGCGACTGCTACCACGCTCAGCTCACAAGCAGTAACATTGCACCCATCTGCATGCAGTAACATTGCACCCATCTGTATGCAGTAACATTGCACCCATCTGTATGCAGTAACATTGCACCCATCTGTATGCAGTAACATTGCACCCATCTGTATGCAGCCGCTGCCCAGGGGCTAGCCGCTAGCCAGGTGCCATGTGAGCACAGCATATGGGATGGATCTTGGGTTTGCTAGAAACCAATGGAAATGTGCTGTGGTGCATGTGAGCAAAGCATATAGGATGAATCTCAGGTTTGCTACAAACCAATGGACATGTGCTGTGGTGCTTGACTCACCAACTGCAAGGACAACGATGTTTTTGACAATGGTGCCCAGAACCTTGCCGCCTGATTCTGCTGTTTCACCCGCTTCATAGGATTGCACCTGCTCCAGGAAGACGATGAACAGTGTGATGGATGAGGCGTCGTTCAGCAGGGACTCGCCCTCCAAGATGGTTCGCAACCGCTTTGGGCCAGCACCTGCAAAGCACAAGAGAAACATAATAACAGTAAATAAATAAATAAATAATAATAATACAAAATAACAATAATTAATGGCAAAAATAATCAATGACAAATAATGAACAATAACAATAATATCAGTACTTCTGATAATGATAATGAGGATAACAAATATAACAACAGTTAAAACGCTTTCCAGGTCATGATGAGCTAGGTCCTGCACGTACAAGAGATTGCTGACACGCATACGCATCATTCACATGATGCATGTGCTGTACGGCTGGTATTGCATGCTGTGAGCGGGCCTGTCAATTTGCTGCTGTGCTGTGCTGTGCTGTGCTGTGCTGTGCTGTGCTGTGCTGTGCTGTGCTGTGCTGTGCTGTGCTGTGCTGTGCTGGCTAGGGGTGGGCTCGGTGAGGTGTGCTGGGCTGCGCTGCCACTACGCACAGCACTGCTGTGAAAAATACAATCTCAAACAAGATTGCCCTAATTGTCACCCTCTGATGATTCTGTATAGCAATTTACAGCACAATTGATGCTAGTCTTTCCAGCAGGCTTGAACTAGGCAACAGCTCCTGGGATTCTGATGCATGGCACAAGCAGGCCATGACATGCACATGATGCAACACAGCCGATGTCCACACACGCTTCCTGGCAGGAACAGCTCTGGCGCATTTTGTCTGCTGGAACTACCAGTGACTCTGACAGCTGACTCTGCTGCTGTTGCTTCTGCTGATAATTGCAGTGCTCGGCTTCTAGGTCCTGCTGTCTTGTTGAGAGCTCAGCCACTTCTGTGGGTTCTGCTCATAAAGGTGCTGCTGCTGCTACTCTGGCTGCTGCTGGACTTTGTGTATGAGCATGTTGAGCCACCGTCAGTAGGGGTCACTACTGTTGAAAAGATGATGCACTTACTCCAACAAAGGTCAGCTGCTTGAATATGAGAAACTGCTGCTGAGCACTGTATGCATCGCCTTGATGCCTGATGGATAGCAGGCTGACTGACATGTTGTCCGACATACCACAATAAGCTCACACCAAACAGACAGACCGTGCACAGCAGCTGCAGAGTCAGGCATGTCAAGGCACAACCTGAGCAGTGGTTGGTGTTGCGGTACACGGGCATTATTTTGGTTTGGTTAGACAACATGGCAGGAAGCAGCTTACTTGACTTCATTGTGGCTATGATAGCCACAGCATCAGTGGAGGCGAGCATAGAGCCAAATAGGGCAGCATACTGCCACGTCCAGCCTTTGCTGTGTAGCTGAAAGACATACAGCATGACTGGGATCATGAGGGCGCAACTGCCAGCCACCACAAGAAACGCCAGAATGATCACGGGCGCTGCCACCTGTAGAAGGGCAACATCATGACCAGGCGTTCTCCCAGGGAATGGGGGAACAGAATGTGCCAGCATCTAGTGTGTATGCAGCAGCTTTGGCTGTACCTGCTTGAAGAGGAAGAAGTCTATCCTGACAGCTGAGTCACAAAGCAGGGGTGGCAGGAAGATGTAGAAGAAGAGCTCGTAAGGTGATATGCCAAGCCACCAGGTGATGCCGTTGCCCAGCCTGCCTAGGTTGAATGGGAACATGAAGCCTTGCAGAACTCCGCCTGTGGGCACAACTCACTGTGACCCCTGCCTGCAAGGTCTTACTGCAGTGGCCACAGCTACGTGCATACCTGCTATCAGGATCATAAGGTTGGAAAATTTGCCGCGGAAGCAGCAGGCAACAAGCACTGCGATTCCAGCAAATACGATAACATCGTAACCAGAATCTGGGACAATACACCAGTCGTATTCACCTGCAGAGCACAGCATGTTGACGCCCAGAGCTGCCTGTATATGGGCCTCAGAACAATCAACGCAATTGACTTACTGTCGTCGTTGATCCTGTGACTGTAGCTTGCAAGCGAACAATCTACAGCGTCTGAGCTGGTGGAGGACATGGTAGTGTGTTTGCGAGATCACTCAGCCTGGGTGAAGCTGCACGTTCTCTCAGAAATTGCTACACCTCAAGTGACACATCGCCATTCATGATGGGCATCCCATAGCAACAAGTAGACATCACCTTCCCGAGTACAGCGCATTGGGGCACCTACCTGTGCAGGGCTCGTTCTCGTTCGACTGCACATGCATTCTTCCTCTTCTCTTCTTCTTCTTCTTCTTCTTCTTCTTCTTCTTCTTTCAATCACCCATTCAATTCACATTCTTGTCTTCAGGACTCATCAGGGGTGCAACAAAGAATGATTAGGAAGAATTTCAGGATCCTGTAATTCTTTCCCTAAGTAAGTAAGTATGTGCATCCGGTGGTCCTGGCTCTGGAAGACCAGATGCCATGTTTTTAAAGTTGCCGGGACACTGATCAGTCATCATGAGTCACAGTCTGGAAGGAACCTCTGGCAGCTTGCAGGCCGCTAGCAAGGGCATAGATCATATAAACACCATTATAGCATTTATTGCCCAAACAGGCTGTTAGATGAGCTCACTGGCCGTATCAATGATTGAGGATGCATCATCTGTCTCTTTGTATTCATGATCGGGACCATGAACCATTTCGAAGTTTTGAATTTATCTCAGCTGAAGATCGGGTTCATGATTGTGAAGATCAGACACTCATCTGCTTTTGTGATTGCAAAGTCTGCCTTGCAAGTCTGCTGGCAGTAACATTTGAAATCTTTCTGTGGCTGAGTACCTAGTCATTTTGTGCAATTCTTCACGTTGTTTGGTTGTTGGGGATCTGATTCAGCTCTCTAGCACCATACAGTACCAAAGCACACTGTCTGGTTTGCTTCTCCAAGATCTGGGCATATCTCTTGAGCGTGCATTCATGTCTAGACAGATCTGTGCATTTGTTGCTTGAGTTGCCGCAGCTCATGATCCTTGCCGCAGCTCATGATGGTTATCCTGCACGTGAAAGCTTATGAGTCATCGTCAACCCGTCTGCACTTTGCATGAGCAGCTTGTCTCCTGCATCAAGACGGGCGTTTGACTGCGTCCCCCGCCATGCACAAATGCAGGACTTTTGCAAGCTGCGCTTCCTTGCTGTAGTCTACCTCGTTCGGCAGTGATGCAGTTTGCACGTCTGCCGCGAGTGCAGGAAACGGCAGCTGCAGCTTGCAGTACGATAACAGCCCTAGAACGCTGATGGGCTTACGTGCAGCACGTCTGGCGGTCATATTGACTGTCTTGTCCTTTCTGCTCCAAGTTGAAAGTAGTCAGGTGCGGACTCTGGCTGGAGCGATAGCGAGAGCAGGATTGCAGGGTTGTTGTATTGTTAGGAGCGCTTCTCGAGTGACTCCATGATATGCAGACACGTTGCATAGAAGGACGTTGGTGGGGGCCCAACAGCATAGGAGAAGACAGTCTGATTGTTGCAGCTAGGTCAGCCCTGATATGCTTGCTGGTCACTCCTGGCCTCACTCAAGCATCAAATGCTCAGCAACGTTCTGTCTGTTGGAAGGTGACCTGAATTGCCTGAACCTTTTTGCAGATATGAGGAGGATGTGTCTTGGATGGCCACGCACCTGCAAGGCATCATGCCCTTTGTGGTTTACAACACCAAAGACAGCTCTGCGACGCATTACACACCAGTACACAATGGCAATGAGGCTGCAGCATACCTGCAATTTATAGTTGACTACTATGACTGCCTGCCAGCGTACATAGCCTTCATACATGCGCACCGACGCGACATGAAGGTCGCCCCAGATTTTGACATGGTGAGCATCGCAGACCAGATTTGATTCACTGAATCAAATCTGTGAGTCAATCTGTAGTGGTGAATGCATGATTTGCTAAGACCATGAAATCAGGCTCAAACATCACGCTGTCTGTATGCTCTTATGTTACAGAAGTGCAGCAATGCCAAGCCTGTCTGTCCTGCCACTGCTGCATGTCGTATCACATACTGAACATGCAGACATGTTAGCATGGGCAGCTTGTCAATGTATATGAACTGTGCATCGTGTTGCTTGACTTGTGCAAACGTCTGATGCATGATATGTACTTCCCTGTCTTTCATTCTCTGCTGCTGCTGTTGCAGGACAAAGACTTGCAGCTTGTCAACTGGAAGTCAACTGCGGGCTTTGCTAGCCTCAATTGCAGCAATCTGCTATGGCACATCATCATCAGTCAACACAGCAGGCACAGCAGGCAACCACAGCAGCAACAGCAGCAGACTGACTACCACAAACAAGCAGCGCGAGCTGTTACTGTTGCCTGGGATCAGCTTTTTGGCACCGAATTGGGACCTCTGCCCGATGAGCTGTATGTCAACGGCGGTGGTCAGTTCCTGGTTCGGCGGGAGAGGGTTCTGGCGCATTCTAGAAGCTTCTATCAGGACTGCCTCACATGGCTTGATGAGAGCCTGGACCTGAGTCCCTGGGACAAAGGCATGGTGTTTGAGTATACCTGGAAAAGCATCTTTGGCGAGGCTGCTGCTGTTCTGGATCAGAACATCTGGAGCTGAAGCTGCTCATGCAACTCCTTGATTGTCAGCATCATGCTGCACTGATATGAACAGGCAAAGATCATACTTTCCTGAGCTGTCAGGGGCAGTGCTGATTGTATGCAACACGCAAAAACCACGCAAGTCAGCGATTTTGGGCATTCTGCCAAGTCCACTGATTCCAACAGCCTCCCAGCTGATCCACAGCTACAGCGTCAGTCTGCTCAAAGCGTGCCAGACGGACAAGCAGAGGACCCACAACATCGTGTCAGCTCAATCACAGCATAACCATGACAGTAGTACAGCTGCAGCTTAATCACAGCATGGTCATGATAGCAGCACCACTCCAAATGGCTCGAGACTCTGTCCTCACCTGTACTGCATCCTCAAGAAGATTCTCTTTATCACAACCCTAGAGACTGTTTACGAGCTGTCAAGCAGTGATGACATTCAATATTGTGTGTCTGTGTCCAGCCACTAGTGCAATGCAAGATTGAAGTTGCAGCTGCAGCTTGACTGAGTTGTCAATTGAAAGTCAGCTCACAGGAAGTTGCTCAGCCAGAGTGTTGCTCAGAAGTGAAGTTTGTGTGGCATTGAGCATTGCACGTTGAGTGTGCTGACAGAAGTGAAATGGCATTGTCAAATGGCTGGAAAGAACAGATGGTGCATAACGTGATTTGCAACTGAGATCCAACAGAAGTGTAGACAACGCTTGCTGGTACCAACAAACAAGCATATATGTAGAGCTGAGTGTTGGGTGCCTTTTGAGTGTTTTGCTAGTAGCGCCCACTTGAAGGAACCATTGATTGAAATGCTGTATTGTTCAATTGTGCACATCAAGTGTGCACATTTGAACTGTCAACAGACTTAGTAGTTGAAAGACAAGGTTGTGATGACGGCTGTTGTTCTCTTAGTCACTTGTTTTTGACCCCGCACATGCAAGCGCTGAGCTGATTTTCCATGGTTTTGAATTGTACGAGCCCGATTGGGCTTGCAAGTCATGCTGTTCAAGGACAATCAACATTGCAGGGTCGGACCCCAGGCTTGCAGTGTCATGACCTGCCAGGATAAAGTGTATCTCGATGAAGTCACTGTGTTCATCAAAGGAAACTAGAAGTACTTCAATGCCTTGTTAACAGCACTGCTGCCTGCCAGCTCTTCACATGTGCATCTGCTGTTTTATATTGTGTATTATGGTGTGAATGTCAATCCTCATTGTGGCAGAAAATACGTGCTGGCAGGAGTGCCTCGCTGTTGATAGTAGGTATTACCATCTCATGACCATGCATCACCATATGATGACAAACAGCACATATTGTGTCTAGTACAACTCAATTTAGGGTTCCCAAATACGTGATAACCAACTGTTGTGACTGGTCTGCACATGCGCATGCGGCCTGCCCAATTTGCTTGAGTATCAGATGTGCAGCTGACCACTCAGCACGTCAGCTTGACACAGCCGCCGTCTGCCATGCTGCATGGCCGCATGCAACTAGCGCTCCCGATGTTGAATGCTTAGTGCTGAGTGAATATTGTTTTCCCAGTTGACTCCCCTGCTGAGTCCTAATACAAAGATATGAAAATTGATCGATTGATTGATTGAACGCCGTGTCACGTAATTATGACTACACCGCGGAGACGCACCCGCGACTGCAGAGGATCTGTGCCTGCAGCGCGTGCCGGACTCACTGAATCAAATCCAAGTTGTTCAGCATCACTTGCAATGAAGCAATTTGATGTCAACTCTGCTGACGCGCCAGGTAGCTGCACCCCGTCCTGATCCCGTGCAGCTGAAGTCGACGCGTCATGGGAAGTGCTACTGCCTGCACGGCGATCTATTGTGTGGCGTGCGCGAACTTGCTCTGTGTACTATGCAATGATCAACAGGTGAAAGGAAGAACGTGATAGAACCTACCAGTGTGAAGCAGTAGAACAAGCCTGCTACACAGTGGTAACACCTCAAGTGATATGAGCGGCATCGCTGGTTGCAGATGAGATGTCTTGACGGCATTTGGTGGGGTTCAGAGGTCGTCGGACGGGACAGTCTGTTGATCGCTGCCAGGTTCGACCCACAGTATATTGTAGTGTATATACCTGCCTGAAACCACTCTGCAGTCCAAATGCATTCTGGCAGGCTGAACCACACCTAGCTGCAGCTGCTCAAGAGCAGGCTATCACGTCTTCCTTGCCTGAACACAAGCCAACATTTGAGTTGTATCCTGCAGGTACGAAGAAGATGTATCCTGGATGGCACTGCACCTGCAAGGCATCATGCCATTTGTAGTGTACAACACCCTTGACAGCTCAGCCACTCATCACACACCTGTGCATAATGGAAACGAGGCAGCAGCATACTTACAGTTTATAATGGATTACTATGACTGCCTGCCAGAACACATGGTGTTCATTCATGCGCATCGCTGCGATGCAGGGTTTGATAAGGTAAACTCGACACACAACTTTTATGGTTCTCCAGCTCCTGCTCACATACAACCCCTCAGCTATAGCCTATGGTCATAGCTCCCGGCTGCCGCCTGAGGAGGCTCCTGTTATGATCGCTGAAAAGCGTAAAGTTTAATTTTCTTTTCACACAACTCCTCAGAGTTGTGCCTCACAGCTTGCTCATGCCTATAGCATCTGCTAACACCAGATAGCACCCACAGCTCTTGCAGCAGCATACCTGCCTCTTAGAACGGTGCAGTCATACACTTTAGTGTGGGCCTGCTCATGTAGGCATGTGATGTGTAAGAATGTGATATGCTTGATGTACTTGGCTTTTGCCTGCTGCTTGGGTTTGGGGGTTTTCTTGGAGGCATTGATTCCCGTCTGCTCAGGCCCTGTGTCATTGCCTTCATGTCAACCCAGTGTCATGCTGTACACAGCAAGCTCAACTCCTTGAAGCCTTACTGACCCACAAGCTTCCTAAAGGGTCCTGCCTGCAATAATCATCTTCATTTTGGCATTGTTTGGTGCGTCTGAGTTCAGTTTGGCTGCAGCACAGATAGCAGCCAGATTGCACTGCACTGAATGATCTGTTTTTTCACCCTCAACTCAACATGAACCCTACACCTTTGTGGCTGCAGGATGCAGATGTGCAGCTGATACAGTGGAACACCATCCCAGGCTTTGCAAGCCTCAACCGAGCCGGATTCCTGTGGCATATACATCTCAGCCAGCATGTTCGGCATCTAAACAAGAATGACTACCATCACAAGGCAGCCCACGGCATCACGACAGCATGGCAGCAGGTGCTAGGGCACGAATTAGGACCCTTGCCAGACGAGTTGTATGCGCAAGGGGGCGGCCAATTTGTGGTGAAGAAGCATAGGGTTCTTGCACACCCTAGAGCCTTCTACCTTGAGTGCCTCTCTTGGCTGGCAGACAGCAGTGAGCTGAGCTCTTGGGACAAGGGCATGGTGTTTGAGTACACTTGGAAGTTGATATTTGGGGAGCCTGCTGAGACACTGGACCAGAATGTCTGGGACTGAAGGGATGGCATGGGTGCTGCATGGCATGACTGTGATTGCCACCCAGATGCTGTATGGACAAAAAACAGTGGCTGCAGAGGGCAGGACGATTGCAGGACAAAGGGTGCACTTCAGATCTGCAATGGGACTGAAGGCCACACAATTCTTGGAGGCATCATCTCGTACATTTGTGCTGTTGCGCCGAAGCTGGGATGGAGTGGATACTGGGCACTGGAGGGAGCAAAGTAAGGCATGTCAACTTGCTCTGATGCTAACAGGCTGCTGATTGCTGAGGTGATGCTCATGAAGGGCTGTCCAGTGCAAGCCTGTTCAAGCAACAAGCCAAGGGCCAGCCCTCTAGGGGCAGATCCTCCAGGGGTCAGCTGGCATACCACAGACAGGCTCCGCCCTAGCTGCTACAGCAACAGCTATTGCAAGAAGGCAAAATTCATTCTGGCACCACAGTGTGATGAAGTGCATTGGCCCTGCAGCTCTCGTCATGATAGCACAAACTTGGCAGCACTGCTGTGCAAAGCTGTCAAGCGTCTGCCCAACAACAAAGTACGGCTTCAAGATACAATTTCGTATGTGTGATCACGAGGCTTGAAAGTGTGCTTGTTATTGATGATGATGATCTCGGTAATTCACATGCTGCGGGAAACAATGATGGCACTTAGCATGCAGATATGATTGTGCTAGCTGCACTTTCTCTTGAACAAGATGTCAGTTGCTTTGAAGGACAAACACTTTGTGTTCATGCAAGGGCTCAACTGCTTTTCTGTTTGGCACCACATCTGCACGGAGTATTGCTACTGTCATGCATAACATATTAGCAAAGACGTAATACTCTTCTAACTTGCTAAGCCTTTTCTGTATTTGCAACTTCTAGCCTACATGGACTGTTTGCAGTTTCTACAAGCTTGCTTGATAAGCTCTGACATAAATATGGCTTACTCAGCCAGTGTCAACTGCTAAGCTGTCTGTTCAATATCTTGTGCAATAAAGGTTCAATCTTATTTAAAAATGTCGCTGACAGCTGCTGAATTCTAGCTTCGAAGCAGCCCTTCTCAGCTCCTGAGGGCCTTGTAATACAGCTCAATGTAGTCGAGGGCAGGGTTGGCCCAGCTCCAATCCTGGTCCATTACACGTTTGACCAGCTGCCTCCACAGCTGCTGCTCATTGTACCAGGATGACAATGCCCTGCACACGTACACATTGCCACAATGAGTCATGCAACCATTGAGTCATCAAATGCATAAGTCGCCTGTAGAGCCTGCCCTTGCGTCAGTCAACAATCACAATGCATCTGACTAATCTCAAACCTGAAGCTCCAGTGCTAAAATGCTCTGATCAGGGATCATTCCAGACTGACCACTCTGGCTGGCTGATGGATGTAGGGCAGTATCCCACATTGCGCATTAGATGCCCCTGAACTCATGGTACCCTGCTACAATGGGTTGCATGTGTACCTGTTGAGGCCATAGTCGAGAGCGCCGGGGTCAGTCCCCTCAAAGCTGTAGCCGTTGGTCCCCATGCCGGCGGCTACGGCCCTCTCCTGGTCATCATCCACATCAAATACAGTGTCATTCAGACCGCCTGTCTTCCTCACCACAGGAATGGTGCCATACCTGCAAAGCACAGCAGTCAGCATGAACATCAAGGAAACAATAGGATTGACGACAGCTTCTAGCTCTGGCTGGGGGGAAAGGGGCATGAGGTGTGGGTAAGTCAAGTTTCTCTGTTGGGGGAGCTGCTGAAAGGAAGATGAGGTTAGGAGCCTTGTTTCAGGTCTGGCCTGCTGTGCCCGTTACCCTTGCAGCTTTTGGATGTGAACATGAATGTGCATCACGCTTCTGATTGTAAACATGAATGTGCATCATGCCTGTACTAAGCTGAGCATGGCAAAGACAGGATGTGGTAGGCGTCATGGCTAGCTTGCCAGACTTTGTCAGAGAGGGGACTTCATTTAACATTGCACACTGTAACAAATGCTATATTGTGCTAGCAAATGTGCTGTGACAAATGGTACTGAATGCTACCTAGTACTGATGGGTGTGCTGTTATGCACCTGCAGTGTTCACATCCAGCTGCAATCACACAGCACATCATGCACTGCACGCCTCAAGACATGCATACATGTGGTAACGCAGCTACCAGTGATGCTGCAGCACTTTCACAATACAGCCTTGCAGATGCAATGTGCAACCAACATCAAGTCAGTGTGAAGTGCAACATCATGCCATGTGCAACTCAGCAGATGAACAATGACAGTGTTCGGCAGCTTTCAGCAAATTGTTCAGCTGGTCAGACGCACAGACATGTGTGCTTGTGCTACACACCTCATGGCAATCATCTGTGTGAGGCCACAAGGCTCAAAGACAGAGGGCACCAGGAACATATCGCAGCCAGCATAGATCAGGTGACTCAGCGGCTCATCATAGGCAAACCACAGCCGGGCCCTGTCGGGGTACTGCCGGCCCAAATCACCGGCTAAGGCATTGAATTCTGCCTGGACCCTAGAGTCTGGTGCAGACCCTAGCAGGACGAATTGGCCGCCACGTTCTAGGGTTCTCCATGCTGCGTGCTTGATCAGGTGGATGCCCTTCTGATGAGTAAGGCGGGTGACCACCCCTACAATGGGCACGTCAGCTGTGGACAGATTCATGCGCCGCCGCAGCTCTGACTTGGCGGCCGCCTTACCTTCTTCTGCTTCATTCACGCTGAAGTTCCTGTTACAGAAAGAAAGGAAAAGTTTACACTTCTCAGCATCATGACGGGAGCCTCCACAGGCAGCAGCCCGGAGTTAGTTCCTGTTGCGGCACAAACACAATGCTTCCACACTGTCCCAAACCTGCTGTTGCAGCACAACAGTTTGCTTTCGCCCTGCCCCAAAGTCATGTTGCAGCACAACAGTTGCTTTCATGCTGTCACAAAGTTTGTTCTGCAGCACAACATGGCGCTTCCAGAATGGTCAAGTCTGCCTGTTGCAGCACAGCAGATTGCTTGCACATTGCGCAGTACAATGGCAGGTCTGCAATGCTTAGAAAGATCACAAGGCTGTATCTGTTTGCAAATGACGTGTTGGGGCCCTATGAGGTATCCAAGCAGGGAGGGTAGTGTGCAGGCAGGCAGCTGTCAGTTCAGCTGTCCACCAACAGGGCAGTCATTCCCTCAAGCCTTCAAAGGGAAAGGCTCCCTTCCCTGTGAAGGGAAAAGCTCCTTTCATTTTGAAGAGCGTGAGGGGACGGACCCCCCTGTTGGTGGACAGCTGAACTGACAGCTACCTGCCTGCACACCAACCTCCCTGCCTGGATACATCACAACTGGTCTGCTGCTGCATCTGGCAATGACATCATCGTTCAACATGGGGAAGGGCAGGACCCTGAGTATGACGGTATCCAGTCAAGATTTGAATGCCCCATATGACAAGCCTAAGCAGGCTAGTCACTACAAATGTGTATTGCATCATGATATGACCTGTCAAGTAGGCAAAACATAAGCTGAGGTGTGTGCTGTCTGGCGCAATGTGAAAGTCTGCGTAGGCTCATGGATGGCAGGTGACAAAACAAACATCCATGACGAGTGGGCTCAGTGATAGTCTGATGGACTGCATTCAATGATTGCATTGTGGCAGACGGTACACACTGCACCTTGGGCTGTGTGTCTTTGATAGGTCAAAGCTTGATGCAACGAGTGTGTTAAGTTTCAGTTTAGCCTCATGAGATGCCTGAAATATCTCCCTGATGTATACATGCCTGATGCTGATGCCCCAAGGATTTCTGACCCAAGCTTTGCACTGTGAAACGGCAGTTTCTGTGACCAATTTGATGTTTCTGTATCCTTGAGAGCAAGGAAGCGCTCACCTGGGCAGGAACTGGTCTGACTGGGGATCCCAGATGTCCATATCAATCCCATTGATGATTCCAAAGAACTTGTTCATGTGGGGCGCTACTGATGGGTGCCCACTCACTTCTGCTGCATAGGTTGGGGACACTGTTGTCCCCACCTGCATGGTCGACAAAGGTTCACACTGCTGAGTAGCCTACACGCAAACTGTGGGAGACCTTGTGGCTCATCTGCTACTTTTCCCCCCCATTTCTCATGTAATTTTTTTGTTCTGTCAAAAACTGTTCAGACTTTTCTATCATACTGCAATGGGCTGCAGAGCATCAACAGCACAAGATACAGAGCTACAAACATGATTGCCAGGGATGGTACTTAAGGAGCCACCGCATGCAGCTGTGTTTTAGAGTTGATTCAGGTAGGGAGATGCATGAGCCTTGCTGTACGCCTCATTGGTACTGAACGATGCGGACTCAGTGACAAACCCGACCAGCGCATTGCTTGCTTTGTGGCATTATTTGTCATGTCCTGCTATGCAACAAAATCTGACGCATCATTTCACAACACTAGATGCTGGCAGAAAAAGTGTATGATCTGTTGATTTCCTGAAGTATTTGATGTACAATAAGACCGATAAGCAAATGATGCTGGGTTGTTGAAGTACCTGAGCTGCTTGCATAGCGCGCCCAATGAGATCAGCCCCAAAGTTGAGGTTGTGGATGGTGAAGACAGACTTGCTGGGGCCTTTGTCACCGTAGCAGACAGGGGCCGTGGGCCAGTCATGGCAATGGATGATGTCAGGCCTGCACGCAACAGCCCTCCTCTGATAAAAGCCCTCATTTGACAACATCTGCCAAACTGGTGGAATTTAAGATGCCATACGACGGCATCTTAGTAATGTAGGATCACAGCATTTGTGGTTGCAGTGGCGGGTACGCCTGCGTTTTGTTTGGTGGGAATTGTCACGCTAGGAGAGCATGCGCGCCCATGAAACCTTTGCTCAGAAGACAGCATGCATCACCAGTCCTTTGATCAAAGTGAGGCTGTGTTCAGCTGTGCAGATTTGAACTTGTTGCTGCACGTGGTACAGCATTGCGTTGGTCAGGCAAATCTTTGAAGCCCTTGCCAGAGCACAAGCTAGGTAGGTACTAGGCCATACTTGCCGCTCTGAGAGGCTAATTCTGAGCATGATTATGCATCCTGGCATCAACCCCGAGCATGATGCACTATGCGGAAACCAAGATGCAGATACAAACTAGGCCAAGCATGCACGCTTAGCATGCCCAACATGCATGCATGACATCATGCACGCCACCAAGCACAACACCATGCATATCATGCATGCATGACATCTGCACAACATGCATGCATGTCATCTGCACAACACCATGCACAAAATGCATGCATGACATCTGCACAACACCATGCACAACATGCATGCATGTCATCTGCACAACACCATGCACAACATGCATGCATGTCATCTGCACAACACCATGCACAACATGCATGCATGTCATCTGCACAACACCATGCACAATATTCATGCACAACACAACAAACACTCAGTATTCAGCATTCAGAGCACACCTGCTGCCGCCTGCATGGTTCCTCAAGTACTCCAACGCAGCGTTGCAGAAGAAGTTGAAGCGGTTGGCGTCATCGTTCCTGCCGTACACACAGCCCACCCAGAACATGCCATTGCATGGCTCTAGAAAGGTGGTTTTTAGACCCTCCACTCGGCCCTGCCACACCTTCACTTGGGTGTTGTTCCAGAAGAAGTCGCCAGACTGGCTCAACTCTTGTACCTGCATACTTGCCGTGTGTACATAGACAGACATATGGACAGACATGGTCACATACATGTCAAGACTTTTTCATACCTATACACAAACATAGCACATGCATATGGATGTATGCATGGACAGCCATATGAACAGCAGCTCCCCAGGGTCTGTGCTCTCACAGTTGTGCATGATGACCTTTCCAGATCATGTACATTCAGACCGCGCAGTCTGCTGTTTAGTTGACGCTTTCCAGTGTACAGCCTGTCATTTTTGGCTGCAAAGCCTACAAGGAACAGGCGGTCTTTTGTCTTAGTCATCACTTGTCTGACGGCCAGCCTTGAGCAGCATCACTAACAGGTAAGTACCTTCAGACTTGAGTACTCAAGAAGTACCAGTGCTGATTTGGCTGCACTTGCAGGAACCATGCTGGCCCCTCAGCTGATGGATCTCATCTCAACAAGCTTGCATTGCTAGCAGCTTGCTTGTTGGGATGTGATGAATCTCAAGCAAGTTGCTCGCAATGCAAGCTTGTTGAGATGAGATCCATCAGCTGAGGCGCCAGCAGGGTTCCTGGCACTACATGCAAAGAAGGTACAGCAAAGCAGGCAACTACGCACATCCCTTTCTACAGAGCAGAAGAAGGCTGCTGTGAATGCTGCAAACACAGCCAGATTTACAGCAGCAAGGGCAGCATGTCCACCAGCGGGCTTTGCAGCCATTTTCCTGGTCCCAAAGGGGCTTTACTTGTCTTCTGCATGCAATCACAAACAGGCCGATCAACCTTGTTGCATCCTATACAATTTAGCTTGGGCGGACATACCTCATCATACTGTATGCAGTCATACTTGGGCAGGATGACCTCCACTTTGTGGCCTTCCTCTTGAACAGCTCGCCCCAGGGCAGTGACCACATCCCCCATGCCTCCCACCTGGAAAGGCAACACAAGCCATGTTTGCCTTTCAATAACAAAACCTGGAAAGGCAACACAAGCCATGTCTGCTTTTTGATAACAACACCTGGGAAGGCAACACAAGCCATGTCTGCCTTTTGATAACAACACCTGGGAAGGCAACACAAGCGGTGTCTGCCTTCCAACAACACCTGGAAATGCAGCACAAGCCATGCATGCCTTTCAGCAACAAAACCTGGAAAGGCAACACAAGCCATGTCTGCCTTTTGATAACAACACCTGGAAAGGCATCACAAGCGGTGTCTGCCTTTCAATAACAACACTTGGAAAGGCAACACAAGCGGTGTCTGCCTTCCAACAACACCTGGAAATGCAGCACAAGCCATGTATGCCTTTCAGCAACAAAACCTGGAAAGGCAACACAAGCCATGTCTGCCTTTTGTTAACAACACCTGGGAAGGCAACACAAGCTGTGTCTGCCTTTCAATAACACCTGGAAAGGCAACGCAAGCTGTGTCTGCCTTTCAATAACACCTGGAAAGGCAACACAAGCTGTGCCTGCCTTTCAGCAATTGAAGGCAAGCAAACATCCTCAGAGAGACAGCATGGCGCATCTTGTGCATGCCACATTTGATCAACAGCTCACACAACAATCAATGTGCTTGCATATGGACTCTACTTGCCATCGCGTTTACGTGCACAAGCCTTGATGCATCCAACAACAGAGACAAACAAGCAAACCAGACACATTGTGCATCTTAGCTGTCCATGGCAACAGCAAAAGAAACTGTCTCAAAACTGCACCAAAAACATTATCTTCTCAAGTTCCAGGTGTCACAAAACCAAGACCATGTACACAAGATCAGGCCAATCTGACCTTAGCAATGGGAGCCATCTCCACCGAGATATGGCAGATGCTAAGGCTGGGCTGGGGCACCCTGCTACCCCCGATGGGCACATGGTACCCCAACCCATGGTTGCTGTCAAAGAAGCCGCCGCTGGTGGTGCCACTGTCCGAGAACACCATGTCCAGGACTGATGCATCTTCTGGGACTTGCACCTCAGCTTGCAGGAACCCCACCCCCCCTGGGACTACGGGTTTCAGCTCTAGGGGGCCAATCTGGGCTTGGTGTGCGCCCCTGCAGTGCACAAATTTCACTGTATGACACTGTGTTACACTGTAATACACTGAATCACACTGTAATACACCGAGATACACTTGTGTGCTGTGATTGGTGATTGCAACATGTGAGTGATGAGGACAGGGCAACAGCAGGTGGGTATGTGTTTGCTGTTGTGTCCGCGGGTGTGTGTGCTGATATGTCTGTTGAAGTGTCCATTGGTGTGTTCATTGGTGTGTTCACTGGTGTGTTCACTGGTGTGTCTACTGTTGTGTCCACTGGTGTGTCTACTGGTGTGTCTGCTGGTGTGTCTACTGGTGTGTAGCACCAGCAGCATGCTATGAAATGCATGTTTCGAACATTCTGATTTTTCTGTACCATTTTGTAGAGCTGATTTATCCCCAGCAAGACATGCTCACCTGTTCCAGCCTCCTCTGAGCCATGCCTCGGGGCGGCCTCTGAGGGGGGTCACATCAGGGTTGTAGTACACCCTCACGCTTTGACCCGCTTTGGGTCTGATGGGCATGGTGAACAGCACCTGCCGCTGCAGCTCCCGCCTCTTCTTCCCCGCCTTGGCCTGCACAACACCCAAGCTTGGAACTGGTAAAAGAGAAAGCTTGATGCTGCTGAGAGGCAACGATCCCGGGAGGGGGGGGTAGGGCATTGGACTGAGCCTCAGGGGGTTGTCAAGATGCGTTGTCAAGTCCTCAGGAAAGCATGACCAACGGCATAACATGTGAAGCGTAATGCTTTAGAGTCACATACAGGTGGTGTGTAGTTCATGCAGCAAAGAACAGGAAGACAAGAAGATGGCGAGGGATGAAGGAGGCACAAAGGAGGTATCCAGTAAGTAAGTGAGCACACTGTTGAATGCACAAATGACACAGTGAAGAATGTGGGAGTGAGCAAGCGAGTGATCGAGTGAGTGGGTGAGTGAGTGAGTGAGTGAGTGAGTGAGTGAGTGAGTGAGTGAGTGAGTGAGTGAGTGAGTGAGTGACTGTGCGAGTGAGTGAGTATGACCAATAGATAAAAGCTGAAGGAGTGAATTGTGCCTCTGGAGCCAGCACAGCTACATACAGCTATCCTAGGCATGCTGCTCCAGCATGAAAGCAAGCATCAGTGCCTGATCTCGCCTCAACCCAGAAACAAAAGAAAAGATTAGTTTACGCTTTTCAGCGATCCTAGCGGGAGCCTCCCAAGGCGGCAGCCGGGAGCGCCTCAACTCAGCTTGACGCTTCAGGCTTTACTGGGCATGCATCTGTGACTCAACCATGCAGTGTGTATTGTAGAATGATGTACCTTGATTTCCAGCTTGCACACTGCACTCTGAGCTGCCCTAGCAGCACCCTGTTCATCTTCTTGCTCATGGCCAGACTTGAAGGCCTTGTACAGCAGGCGAGCCAAGTCGTCGCCTGACACTGCACCCTCCACTCTTGAGTGGAAGTCCTGTCAGCAAGAGGAAGCCTTCCAGTCAGCACAGCACAGCACAGCACAGCACAGCACAGCACAGCACAGCACAGCACGGCACAGCACACAGCTGGCGTGAACATGGGGTACGATCATGAGCTGAGAGCGTGAGCATGATACACGAGCATGACATATGAGCATAGGATACAAGCATGAGCATGAGCATGAGCATGAGCATGAGCATGAGCATGAGCATGAGCATGAGCATGAGCATGAGCATGAGCATGAGCATGAGCATGAGCATGAGCATGAGCATGAGCATGTGCATGAGCATGGACACGAGCATGAGCATGTGCATGAGCAATCCTGTGCAGTACAGCTCAACATGTAGAGCCCAGCCCAATGTAAAGCAAATTGTGCATTTCCAAGCAGCTCAAGGCAAAATACAGGTCAGGCACAGCAGCAGGCCCATTTGAACTCAGGCCCTTGGGTTCTCTGCTGAGCAACATAAGCAAAACCCCAACAGCAGTTGAGTGCATGACCTGCAAGATGACAGAACTCCCTACAACAATTTGGCACAGCATGTTCCTGCTTACTGCAGGATTGCAGATGCTGCAGCAGATGTGATCACCTGCTGTGCATTGTTGTCCCAGCTGCGTTTGGCAGTGTCGCTGAAGACAAAGTCCAGCACAAAGGCTGTGTCGAGAACATCAATCTGGCAGTTGTACCAGTCGCCATGGTGTGCAAGATTGTGCTGAGACACCTGCACCCACATGTTGCACCACTTGCCGAGTCGCCATGGAGGTACAAGCAGTAAGCAGACAAGAGACTGTGCAATTAACCTTATACAGCACTGGCACGATTTGCAGTGTTGCGTTGTCTTTTCTGTACACAACAACGGGCAAATGCAACGCTTCATAAGTTGCCACAAGGGTACAGGCAGTGGCTGTAGCGTTGCCTGACAATACACAAGACTTGCAATGGTTGTCAACTGTTCATAATTCTGCTGCAATTTGTCTAGTCACATACACAAACTTGAAAATAATGAGTACCTTGGCATCTGACATGCGCTTCAAGGGCAGCTCCTGCATGTCCTGTTCCCACCAGCCATCATACCCCAGATGTAACAATAGTCCCTGCACCAGAACACAAAGACTAATAGCTTTTCTGGTGCTTTGCTTTGGTGCACAGATGGCCTATGACAGCCATCATACCCCAGATGAAGCAATACTCCCTGCACCACAACAGCTGCTGCAGTTAAGAAATAGCTTTTTGATGCTTTGCCTTGGTGCACAGATGGCCATCATGCCCCAAATGTAACAATACTCCCTGCACCACAACAGCTGCTGCATTTAATACTAGCTTCTTTGGTGCTTTGCTTTTGTGCACAGATGGCCAATGACAGCCTTGAGTGATGCTTGGACGTACAGCAGCCAGACATTGTCAGTCGACTATCGAGTGGCCACAACAGCTGTTGCAGAAGACTAATAGCTTTTTTGGCGCTTTGTTCCTGTGCACAGATAGCCCAATTACAGCCTTGAGTGGTGTTTGGACGTGCAGTGGCTAGACACTGTGGTTTGACTCTTGAATGGCAACTAAGCTGCTTTGCCAGACCATGTAGTCAATGGAGTCGCACTGACTGTGATCACAACCATACATGTTTTGCAGATCGATTACTTCGTGTCTCATGATGCTTTGCCAGCTGTCATTTGAGCAACAATGCTTGCTGCTGTCACTGTCACGCATGCAGGCATGCAGCAGCTGTTGCGCATGTCATCTCTGAGACAAGCATCAACCATGGTTTCTGCATGAACGTTCAACACCATGCGGGGTACCTGCAGTTGGTTGGTACTCAATGGTTGCTGTGTGGTACCTGAGAGTTGCTTCAGCCTGCCGCCTTAGGATGCTCCTGTTATGATCGCTGAAAAGCATAAACTTTTCGTTTCTTTCTTTACCTGAGAGTTCCGTAGGCCACCAGAGTTTTTGTTATATGCCAGGGTGGCTGGCTTGACGGCTGTAGGGGGCCCAGTGACCCACTGGAAGACCCCATCCCTTCCAGACTCTCCACGAATGCCCATCACCACTGCGCTGCGCCGCTCTTCAACAATGGTGCGAGCCTCTTTCATGAGCTCCTTCTGCAGCAAAGAAAAACAACTTTTGCTGACTGATTAGGCTAAGGATTGAGATGTTGAAGCTGCATTGTGGCAAGGCTGGGTCTACGTCCCATACACCATGTGTTGGGAGCTCGTTCTGCAGCAACAAAAAAAGCGACATTCATGGCGTTCTGACTGATGAGCCCAAGGATTGAGATGTTTGGGCTGCCCTGTCGGAAGGCTTGTTCTGCGTCCCATGCACCAGAAAAACAAAGAAAAGACTACACCTTTTGGAATCGATTTAATGAGAAGCCAAGTATTATACCGGGCTGCTCAGGGTGCCATGCTCCACATGTTGGGAACAGTATCGGCAGATGGTCCAGCACTCATATGGTCGTCATACGCTTGCAGTTTCCATATGCCGGTCATGGTGGCAGTATTTGAAAGTAACATGACACACATGGTGTCTTCTGGCACAGGTACATATGCATTGAATAGCAAAGCAGGTGCATGTGCAAGCTCATGCACCATCACATGCCACAGCACGGCTTTGAGATACAGAGATCACAATGCTTGTGCAGATGTCATTTGGGAGTGTGCGGTGCACTGTTCTTTGAGCTGTTATGTACCTCTTTGCTTTCTTTGGATTTCTTGTACCTCTGCCTGGCTTCTTCCTGCACCAAGTCTGCTGCAGACAGCATCTCTTCCCATATGGCTGCCTCTTCAGCATCAATTTTCTGCATAATAACAACAACAAACATGGTGATGATGATGATCGTGATAATGATGATGATGTTAAAAGCGCTTTGCAGCTCATGATGAGCTAGGTATGTCCAGGACAAGTCTTGACTCTCCAGAGCAGCCATAACAATGTGCTAGTCAAACCAATTACAGGATGAGGATTTCAGTCAGGATTGGCCTGTTTTTCAATAATATTACTCAGATCAGAGATACCATACCTTCAAGGTGTGCAAAGACAAAGGTCAAAGTTGTCCTGAACAACAGCCTCTGCTGGACATTGACTGATGACAGCTGCTGCAGTATCGATACAGGTTCATCAACCCTGAAGCCAGTTTGCAAGTATTGACATGGCAATGTATCCCAGAAGGTTACTGCAGCACGTTCAATCTGCAATGCAGCATGGCATGAGAAATGCATTGTCCAAAAACTAGTCCATGCTAGTCTATGCAGAAGCAGGGGCACAGCAGCCCTGTTGTCTAACACTGCGCAATGCATACTTGGGACCCTAGGCTGGCAAATTAGGACCCTAACCTGGCGAGTTGGGACCCTAACTTGGCAAATTCGGACCCTAACCCAGGAAATCAGGACCCTAACCTGGCAAATTGGGACCCTAACCTAGTAAGTTGGGACCATTACCTGGCGAATTCGCATCTCCCAGGATTTGATCCTCTCTGCCCTGCTTTCAGTGACTTGGTCTACGCTGGGGGGATTCAGCAGGGGCAGCTCATAGTCCCTGTTCTTGTTGTTGTCAACCATGCCACTGACATCATCATTGATCACAAACTGGACCTGAAATGTATCCTGCAAAACACGGCTTTGATTGGCTAGTGCTCTTCTGAAGTCTATTGAGAGCCCATCAGGACAAGCAAAGTTTGCAAAAGGTGTGTGTGGAGCTCTTGTGGCATTACAAACAGGTGACCATGTTCAAGATTCCCTATGACCTCTTGTTGAAAAGAAAAGAAAAGAAAAGAAAAGAAAAGAAAAGAAAAGAAAAGAAAAGAAAAGAAAAGAAAAGAAAAGAAAAGAAAAGAAAAGAAAAGAAAAGAAAAGAAAAGAAAAGAAAAGAAAAGAAAACCTATGCCTTTCGGCATCAGTTTAATGAGAAGCCAAGTACTATGGGGGCTGCCCAGGCTGCCCAGCTCTTGTTGATAAAACAATTGCCTCATGGCAATGATCACACACGCCACAGCCTGCTGCCTACCTGGTCAAAGCGTGCTAGTCAGCATCTGCAAGCAGCTCCTTGGTAAGTCATGCAAGTGAGTACGGTGCTTGTATCTGTATGGCAGTCTGGACATGAGTTGTTACAAGGAGTGACAGGCTACAGCAGATCACAACAGGAATTACAACTAGCCGCAGGTTACCGGTCGCAATACTTTGGGTGTGCTGACATACAGACCAGTACTTCCCACATGCTGCAGCAGTCCAACTCAAAAGCATTTGACCATGAGAAAGCGCTGGGCAGAGGAGTGCAGGTGTTTATGTCATGAGGCAGACAGACAGACAAACAAACAGACACAGTCATGTTGTCTGTATAAGCACATGTCTGTCTGTCTGTCTGCTCATTGTGTTTTTGCATGTCTGCCTATCTGTCTCTTGTTTGCCAGACAGGCAGACATACAAGGAGAGCAGACAGACAGACAGACAGACATGCGCACAGACAGACAACAGGGGAACGCGAGGCAAGTGTGCTGGGTCATGCCTTGGGCATTTGAATGTCGACAGACCACCATTCAGAGCCATCTGCGGGGTTCGGCCCTTCTGCCCTTGCCAGGTCCTTTAGCTGGATGCTCTCCCATCTGTTGAGCCCTGCCTTGAAGATGAGCTTGGAGGTGGCGGGCAGGGCGCCCTTCAACCTGTCGTAGTACAGGGTACTGGTCTCCCCCACTGTCACCCCCTCTGCACAAAAGAAAAGATAACTAAGATTTACAATTGTCAGCAATCATAATGGAGGTGGCAGGCAAGGCGCCCTTCAACCTGTCATAGTACAGCGTACTAGTCTTCCCTACTGTCACCCCCTCTGCACAACAGAAAAGAAAAGACTTCAGCCTGTCATAGTACAGTATACTGATCTCTCCCACTGTCACCCTCTGTGCATAAACGGAAAAAAAGAAGACTTCAACCTGTCGTAGTACAGCGTACTGGTCTCCCTCTGCACAAAAGACAAGAAAAGACTTCAGCCTGTCGTAGTACAGGGTACTGGTCTCCCCCACTGTAACTACCTCTGCACAAAAGAAAAGATAAGAAAGGGTTGCACTTTTCAGCAATCATGATGGGAGGCTCTGGAAGCAGCAGCCCGGAGTGAGATGCGTGTGAGTGGACCACCCCTCTGCACAAGCTGAGGCTGAGTAGCAGCTCTTTTAAGTCCCAAATCGTCTATTTTAGTTCAAAAATGTCATCTCTACATCAGAAATATCCTAGTAAACTCACAAATGCCTGCGGACAGTGAAACCGCATTTCTACAAAGTGGAGATGTGTTATCCCTCATCAGTGGTGCAAACAGGGTGCACCATCACCCCCGCTTTGAGAACAGCCTATAGCTTTGGATATTGCAGGCAACCGGCAGAAACCCAGTGGAAACAGCATGTTGGTGAGTACAAACCGCTTCAGCAGCTTAGTTTGGTAAATATTTCTACTAGGTCCAGTTGGAGTGCGTACCTTGAGGCAAGACAAAGAAAGGGTTGCCTTTGCGAGCTGCATCTGCTGCACAAGCTTGGAGGGTGGATTCCAGCTTTCCCTCTCGGGCCAAAGCTTCTCTGGCTAGTACTGCCTGCTCCTGCAGACACTAATAATAACAATCAAGACAATAACAATAATAATAATAATAATAGTAATAATAATAATAATGATGATGATGATGATGATGACAACAATAACAGTTAGAGCATTAATAACAATAACAGTTAGAGCAATAATAACAATAATAATAATAATAATAATAATAATAATAATAATGATAATAATAAGAAGCTTTCTAGCTCATGATGAGCTACGTACATGCAAACAGTCTCCCCGTATGTGGAATTATCTGTGCACCACTTTGGTTGTTGCCATGACAGGAGCTGAACGGGTACCTGTGTTGCCTCACACTTCAGCCACGGTTGTGTATGTGATGATTGTCTTCATGACAGCAAGAGCTGGAGTGTCAATGCAACAGCATGCGCTCACACCTGGGAATGTCCAGCCATTGTGCACTAGTGATGCAGTTCAGGCGTCACAGACTGTCAATGGACATGCAGTACAGGATTAGTCATGCAGTACATGGCCTTGTTTCAACAGATGATAGGTGTGCCAGTGCATGAGGGCTTGACTGAAGAGCAAAGCTGTAATGATTCAAAGTTGGATTCAGAGTTCTGCAAGTGACCTGAGGGGGTTCTGTATCTGACCCTTCTTCATCAGCCTCTGCTGCCGCACTTTCCCTGGGGTCAGGCTGTCGGGGGCTGGCAGAAGCCATCTGGTCTTCTTCTGCCTCATCAATCTATACAGCACCAGTGAAGACATGAACACAGAGGTTCTGGCACGACTCCATTAAGCAAATTTGGCGCTGCAATGCTGTGGACAGAGTGTTGCTGTGTGCGGGAAGAGTGTCACAGACTTCAGGGGACCCCGGGGTCCAGCAGACATTGTATGGGTGCTGTCAAGAGATTGCATGCTGCTAGCCATCTGGTCTTGTTTTGCTTCATCTAACAGCACAGCACCACTCATGACATGTGCTCAGACAAATGGTCGCACCATAGCCTAGAAGATGCAAGTCACAAGTTTTTGCTCTAGTGAGAGGTGCTTTCCAGATACAATTATACACTACTTTTGGTTGCCCGACAAGCCATGTTGACAGATTGCAAGAGTTTGGTATGCACAAGCTGAAGACTTGCACCATGCAATTCAAGAGTGCATAGAGTCATGAGGCATTTGACAATCACATGTACATCATAAAAGAGACAAGACTTATCCTGCACGTACCTAGCTCATCATGAGCTGGAAAGCATAAGAATGACTATTGTTTATCATGTTCAACAGAAGAAAAAATCTCAAAACCGTCGTAAACATGCGTCCCCTTGGAATGAAGTAGATCGCCCGCTCATGGCATCACATGAAACTGTGTGTCACACCTACCTTGACTAGCACATTACTGCACTTCTGCTTCAGGCCAGCAGTCTTTCATGCAAAGCCGTGTGCCAGACCTACCTTGGCCAGCAGATTACTGTACTTCTGCTTCAGGCCAGCGACCTTGCGCTGTGCTTCCTGCTTGTTGTGGGCCACCTCCAGAACCAGCTGCTGCAGCGCCTCATTCTCTGCCTGATGCAAAACGAACAATCACTCAATCAATCAATCAATCAATCGCTCAATCCATCGATCAGTCAATCAATCAATCAATCAAGCAATCAGTCAACCAATCAACTAACCACATGTGCTCTTTTGGAGTTTGATACTCTGCGACCAAGAGCAACAACCATCGGGCACAAGCATGTGGGCAATGACAGCAATGTCACTCTTGGCGACGGCAGCCACAACTGTGAGAAGAAAATGCAAACAGTTCTCAGCAGGATAAAAGTATGAGCAATGCTTAGCCTGATCAAGCATTGTCACATGTGGGGCACATATGCGTCCCTAGTGGGTGCAATGCAGACTATGAAATGTCATTCTATACAGACATCAGCAGCAGCATTTCATAGTGGTCCTCTTGTGAGACATGACAGATGACTGATTTCTACCCTGAGTCGCTCCAAGTCAAAGAGTTGTGACGATCCTGAAGGGCCCATCTGGCGAGCAGCTCTAGCCAGGGCATCTGCCCTGGCAGCTTCCCTAGCAGCTTCTGCGGTGGCCTGCTCAACTGATTGCTTGATGGCCTCCAGCTCTTCCTCGTCCATGCTGTGCTCAGCTGCTTGCTTGGCTGCATTCACAGCTGCCTGCTTCTCTTCTGCCAGCTTCCTTGCCAAAGCTCTTGCAGCACTGAAAGAAAAGAAAACTTTACATAAGCTATTCAGCATAACAGGAGCCTCCTGAGGCGGCAGCCCGGAGCTTCTTGCAGCACTGCACTCAGAAGTCAGTGCGACTTCAAGATTCACGACGAGGATGTGGCAAAAGCTACAGGAAGATCGATGCAGGTTGCAGTCTGAGGGTGGGGCTGATGCAATGCAGATTGTCCTTTTACAGGACTGCCTGCTGGATACTGCAGATGCAGGTTTTGCTAGCTGATCAGATGCTTATGTCGAGCTGTCAGTGTGAAAGATCAAGCAAGCACTGCAGGTCGATGCATGCTGCAGGTCTGGCATGCTTTGCAACAGATTATGAAGATTGAGCTTGGGAAGATCAGTGACCTGATCTTGGCAGCAATGGCTTTCCTCTGGTCCCTCTCTGTTCCTGTGCTTTGGCCTGTGGATGTTGCGCCATTGCCGGCAGATGTGCCATTACTCTTGGGTCCTTTTGTACTGCTTTGTTGTTGTCTGCAAAAGATGCAGATGAGACACAAGTTTCCAATTAGGTTCAACTGAGTTCCGCTAGACCAGTCTTGTGTGCAATTGGCATAGCAGGCAAATCATGGTACAGGCTAGTTGGGCGCAAAGGAAGGATGCACATCAACTGCAGGAGCAGGTTGAGCATACCTAGCAAAATCTGTGCCAGTCTGACCTTGAGCTGCGTACAAGGTGAGCCGGCGCTGGTGACGCAGCAAGTGGGGCGTACGTCTCCAGTGCTGTGCAGAAAGCTGAGGACTCTGTGGCAAGCAAGTCCTGCTATGGCTTTGCATGACTGCCTTGGCAAGCAAAAATCCTCAATTTAGTGTTGGCTGAGTTGTTTGAATGATCTATTTGTGAATTGTAAGTTTGCTGTCGCGTATGGCCTAGAGATGTTTGAGAGTGTGGGCTCTCATATTTCGCGGATCTCGTTGACCATCTGATGGGCCAACACCATCAAGCCAAAAACTCGCGGATCATGTAGCATAAATCGCAATCAACTACGTTCGCAGCGGCGGCGGTGATTCAACCCGACTCTTATCTAAGGCTGCAAACGGTGGCCTCACTGACGCGCAACTGCAGTCAGCACCAAGATTGGTCGACGGACTTATGCCAGTGACAATGCCAAGAAAATCAGCCGAGTACAAGTCATATAAAGCCGATACTCTGGCCGAAGTACATGGCTAAGCGAGGGGTCATGAGGAGTTGTTTGCGGGAGCTTGCCTGATCTGCACGGACTTGATGACCTGGCATTCCATGGTCAATCTTCTTCCCAAATATGAGACTCTATAAAACGATCCATGCGGTCCACTGCGAGTGCACAATGAATGCATTTTCTTAGTGGTATAAATCCGATGACAAGTTCCCGAAACTGCACTCTTCAGCTAAGAATGCATTTGGACAACGACCAAAGCTCAAATTCGGCTTGGCATTGGCTTAGCTCTGCTCAGGTTTTGGACCGACACCTCAACAACGTTGTTTCAGCGTAGGTTGGGACAAACAACACGTCTGTCCCGATCCTCTCAGACACAGCTGCAGCTCAATAAGGAAGCTCCTCATGCTTGACTTGCAATTGCATCATTCAAGCAATCTTGCATGACAATTACTGTATAGTACAAATGGTTACTCATTATGTCACAGTTACTGTACAGTACATACATGGTGGCTGCGTACTTGCATACTGGTAGTATGCTCTGTTGCTGTGTGCTGATCATGATTGACATCAACATTCAAGCCTTGCCATGCAAAATGCTGCCAGGCGCATGCACACATGATAGTTCATGGCTATGACGGTATACGGGCCGCATATTCACGCTTGATGCTTGATGGGAAATTCGGGGATTGGAGAGGTTCGTGATATAGTAATTCTGCAGCTGCGATAGCAGCAGCGTGGCGTTGCAAGTCAACGCCGGCACCGACCAGATCCTCAATACGTTTCCAGCAATTTTGCGAATCCTCGTCCGGTCGCACTGCAGTCGCTATTCGTACTGCGTCGTACCCTTGACCCCTGCATGCTTGTACATAGATGTACATGTGCGGTATAGAAAAATATAATCTCCCGTCTATGTCAAGGTAAGAGCAAGCGTGGCGTATGTATTACTGTCTGAGTGCTGCAGCATTTCGGGAAAGCCTGACCAGCCAAAAGTTCACGTGCATATGGAGCCCCTACAGGCCTCGGACTCAACGACAACGAGATGTGAGTGACAATGCCGCTGCAGGCAGGCTTAGCCGCGCTTGAAGCTACGTTCGAGATTTTCACCATGTTCGCGGCGCAAACGATTACAGCCGCCTAATCCCAAACACTCGATCAGGAGACATCAAGCTGATGTCATCAACCAACAAGACGTGTAGCTACCGGTAGCCGTCTTGTCACTTGCATACCCTGGCTTGATTCACGACTTTGTCACGAAAGTAGCATTGGGCTGTTGAGCCTCACAGGTACTCCTTGTCACGGGGGATTATCCTGAATGCAATGCATGTAGTCACAGCTGTCTGTTTGGCTTGCAGAGCCTTAATGATGGACTCAGCCAGCACAGCAGTAGTGGTGGCTATTTTGGGTCTGCGTGTACTGCACATTGGATGCACACAGGCACAGCAGGCAGCGTTTACTACACCCTACGATTCCTCTGCTGACTGTGAAAACCATACCTTGGCAGCATTGAATCAGTCAGCAGCTTTTGACGCATCAGGATACCCCCTCAATATCACTTGGCAGGCATCCTTTGACCCTGTTTGGCAGAGTCTTAGCTGCCTCAATGCCTTGACATCCCTGAGCATCACCGGTCCTCTTCCTCAACTGCCAGATTCCTGGTCAACAAATGGCAGCTTCCTGGCACTGCAGTCATTAGACCTGGCCAGTGGAAACCTATTCGGTATGCTGGCAGCAAACTGTTATCCACATCTTGGGCCATGCCTGACTTGCGTTATCAGGACCAGTACTTCTCACAGCATCCACCTTGCTTTCGCAATGTGCCTGTTGTGTTGTGCTGCTGCATTGGCCTGCAGCACAGATTGAATGACCAGTGCCAGATTGCAAACAGTTATGAATATTACAAATGGTCAATGAAGGAAGCTAGGAACACGCAGAAGACGTCCTCCCCAAACCCATGTCAGATTTTGTGTGCAGGCACCCTGCCAGCCATCTGGGGTTCAGGGGGGGCCTTTCCGGCCCTACGGTACCTGGGCTTGCAGCATAGTACAATCTCAGGTGAAAGACCTTTGTTGGCTCAGTAAAATGCCCTGCTCAATGAGGCGTGGTACTGGTCTGTTCTCAGCGCAGGCCTTGCTGATGTGTCAATGTGCGTTGGCGTGTTTGGGTTGCAGCTGTCACATATCCTCTGAACAACTGTCCTGACCTGAGTTGTAGTGCTGTTGCAAGGATCCTTGAGTTGTGTGACCTGAGTTGTGTGACACGACATTGCTGAACAATGCTGCCTGTCTGAATTACAAAACTGAGCTGCCTGTCTCAGTTTTGTAATTCAGACAGGCAGCATTGTTCAGCAATGTCGTGTCACACAACTCAGGTCACACAACTCAAGGATCCTTGCAAAGCCACTGCACAGCTGCAGGCTGTTGTTGCATGCCCATAAGTGGCATCTGCTGCAGCAATCAGGTGGCTCATGCTGAGCTTGTCACTGAGCCGCCTGTTTTTCTCACTCTCAAGTGTACGCTGCCAGTGTGATTTTTGTATCATCATTGCTGTCGTATCGAGAATCTTCTTACCAAGGGATGCTACATTTTGACCACAGGCTGGGATCAAAACCTAGCAGGGGTCGCATTCAGTGGTCATTACATGCCTTTACATGCCAGTGCATGCTCCCATGACCTTTTGGTGTTTGCATGTATGCAAACTCACCGATGTGGACGGTGTGCAGGCCCCTTGCCTGAAACTTGGGCGTCACTGGGAGCCTTCAAGAACATCCAACTTATGGATCTGTCTGACACCCAAATCAGTGGCAGCATACCACCAGCATGGAGTGATACCACAGCCTTCCCAAACCTAGTGTTCCTAGACCTCAACCACACCTTGTTGACTGGCAGCCTGCCTGCCTTTCACAATGGGCAGCTGCAGATTTTGATAGGCAACAACTGCAGTTTCACTGGCAACCTGAGTGCCCTGTGGACCAGCTCTGCCCCTCTCACAGCCCTCATGCTGAGCAGCAACAACCTGTCTGGGAAGCTGCCAGTCAATGCCACAAGCTTCCCAGACCTTGCCTTTCTGGATCTGGCTGCCAATCAGCTTGAAGGGAGAGTGCCCATTGAATGGCTGCAGAAAGGCAACTTCTTATCCCACATCACAGTGCTAGCTCTGGGTAGTCTTTGGGAGGCATCTCAGACCAGCAATTGGAAACAAGCCCTGTGCTTACAATCAGGCCTATATGAAGCCCGCATGATTGCAGATGATCTGGATCCTATCCAAGATCCTCTCATGAGGATTTCTGATATCCCCTCATTCGACCCAGACATTGCCGCGTATTATGCCCCGTTGTCAGAGCTGTTTGCTGATTATGACTCACAGCTGAAAACTGTTGGGGACCTGTGTCAGAATCACCATGCCCCTGAGATTCTGCTGATCATGTGGCTCATCTTTGCCGTTGTTGTGGCAGTTGTCCTTGCAGCTTATGAAGGGCTCAGGTACAGAAAGAGACGCCTGGCAGGAAAGCAGAGCAACTCTTCTGCTCTCGTGCAGAAGCTGTTTGGCAGTGCTGTAGTCAGTTATATCAAGAATTTGGGTGTGAGCTTGCATGATGCCTTTGCTGGCTTGGTGCAACTTGCTTTGTACTACTATGACCTGATCTCAGCGCTTGTTGTGCTGTCTAGGGTGCACAACAAGTGGCCAGGATACGTGCTGTTTGTCATTTTCTTCCTGCATTTTGCACTCATTGGAGCAATAGTGGTCTATCAGGCTCTTTCTGCTCATCCCATTCTGCAACACTGTCCACCTGGGGGCAGGCTTCTGGGCAGACTTCTTATTTCCGTGTTAACTAGCCCTTTCATGATTCCTGTCATTTTGACCTTGGACACCATTGCTTTTGCCAAAGAGGGTGCTTTTGTGGTTGTCAAAATTGTAGCAAGGCTGTTTGGGGTCTCAAATAGAGCACAAGGATTCTTGCTGAACTACATGCATTCAGATAGGCTTGCTAGAGCGTATGTCAAGCTTAGCTGGATCCATTTGGAGAACTATGAGAGGATGCACAATACTGTCGCAGCAGTTTTTCAAACAGTGCCAGTCATCATTTTGAACTCCATTGTGTTTGCATTGGGAAACAGACCCACAAATGGATTTTTTTTTTCAAGGAAGCTGTTTGTGAGCTGCATGATAGCATCGTACCTGGCCATGCTGAAAGCCCTTTTGGTGGTGATTTGGCATGCCTACTTCAAGGGACAACACGCATTTGTGTATGCTGGCAATGTGATGACTGGCAGCTTCATAACTGCAGATGCTGTGGGTACAAACAATGACTTAGGCAGGAGTGCCAGCTCACAAGTACTGGTGTCAGGGCCTCGCTCTAGTATGGATCCAGAATCCTTTGTACATGGAAGTGCTCCCAGCATGGATTCAGACACAGTTTTGAAGATCTCCAGGATGACAAGTTTCACAAGGGAACCCTCCATTGAGCTACCCCGTTGGGGTAGCTTCAAGTTTTAGGTGCTGACATAGTACAAGAGTCACTGTGCTTGGTGTCAAACGTTGGTTTATGTGCAAAGTTGCTTGTCCCAAATGCTCTTGGCTAGGTATTGCTGGACCGCATGGATACTGGTCTTTGTACATTAGCTTGTTCTGAGGTGCTGGCTGCACATATGCAAATTTAAACACCAAGTCAGCAACATACTTCGAATGCTGTTCATACGATTAGATGATGAGTTCTTCCAGTGGATGTAATTTGCAAGATGTACATCATTTCATGGAGAGCTGCTGATTGAGATAGACATCCATATCGTCCCAGACACACGTGCCTTCATAACATCATGATCAGCATAGAATGCTGCAAGCCTGCCTTAATGTAGGAAGGCAGTGACATGTCAACACGCCTATGCTCAGAGCATATTTCACAAGCTTTACATTTGGTTCTGGCGTTACAGCTATGACCAAGTGCTGTCTAGCCAGCATCACCTTATCTTGTGTTTGGCTGTTGCTTGGAGTCTGTTTGAATGTTGTGATATTTGGCGGCAGGTATACTACTGGATTTCTGAGACACCACCCATCCTTGGCCATTTCACGTTTTGTTTGCAGTCTCATGCAATATGTCGCCACGTTTTGTAGGAATGAACATCTTTGTTTAATCAATGGCTGCGCTCATTGAAACAGCACTCAATACAGTACAAGCAACAGCAGAGTGGTAAGACTGCAACGCCCCGCAGCAGCAGGTATCTGGTTTTGGTGTGAATTGCTTTTCAGCGCACATGTCCTGCATGGTCCACCAATCCTGTCCTTGAAGAGTACTAGATGTCTTGCTGTTGTTTGCAATGTATCTCTTAGCTAAGTATCCTCTTCTGGTGGTGTTGAGATAACACCATTGATTGTGAGAATACAATGCTTTGGCAGGCACTGGATCTACTCTTCGGCCTTCTTGCCAGTCTTTTTTGGCAAGAGGACACTGTGGATGTTGGGAAGAACACCACCAGCAGCAATGGTGACACCTCCCAGTAGCTTGCTCAACTCCTCATCATTGCGTACTGCCAGCTGAATGTGGCGAGGGACAATTCGAGTCTTCTTGTTGTCACGGGCAGCATTGCCTGCCAGCTCAAGGACCTCAGCCGCAAGGTACTCCAGCACTGCTGCCTACATATGACAGAAACAAGCTCAGGGACCTGAAATTTGGTCAAGCAGCGATGCACAGACACAGCATAGTGCTTCATGATGTCACAACCCTTCATGGCCTCACAGCTTTCCACAGCAGTGGCTGGCAGTTACAGATGTGATGCTCAGTCAGTAACAAATATGTTGCTCACCAGATACACTGGGGCTCCAGCACCAATACGTGTGGCGAACTTGCCCTTCTTAAGGTATCGAGCGATCCTGCCCACAGGAAACTGCAGACCAGCCTTGCTAGACCTGCTGACTTGCTTCTTGCCGGCTGTCTTGCCCTTGCCACGTCCAGACATGGTTGCTGGTAAGCTGTGAAAGTTGAATTCAGCTGAAGCAGAATATAATAGTGGTCAAGCTTGTAGCGGTGTACCGGGCAGAAGTCGTACTTGTAGGCACTGCGTGCAAACTTGACCGGACACAAAGCCTGCTCGGTCAAGTTTGAGAAATTTAAAATCAAACTTGTACAGAAGAATATACAAATATTACAGGGGCTGCTCGGTAAGAAGTTATCAAGGGCGGTTGCTGTGAAGGCGCTTGGATCTTTGATAAGCACTCAGCAATTCACCCAACTTTCACCACTTCAACTTTCACCTCCTGACACGCACCCTCTTTCATCAACACTCAGCAAAATGTCAGGCAGAGGCAAGGGAGGCAAAGGTCTTGGCAAGGGTGGCGCCAAGCGTCACAGGAAGGTCCTTCGTGACAACATTCAGGGTATCACCAAGCCAGCTATCAGACGGTTGGCTCGCCGTGGTGGTGTCAAGCGTATTTCTGGCCTGATTTACGAAGAAACTCGTGGAGTCCTCAAGGTATTTCAAAGCCTTTTGGATGTTGAATCTGCTTGGGGTTAGAGTACAGCTGCTGCCTACCACAAGCGCATACAAGTTGTTTGTAGACGAAACATCGTGCATGAGAACGCATTGTCTTCATGAAGTTAGCTAAGTTCTGTTGCCTCGCTTCTACAGGTCTTTTTGGAGAATGTCATCCGAGATGCAGTCACCTACACTGAGCACGCACGCCGCAAGACGGTCACTGCCTTCGATGTTGTGTATGCCCTGAAGAGGCAGGGACGTACTCTATACGGCTTTGGTGGTTAGACTTTCCGACCTCCTGTACTCTTTCAACCACAAATGGTGTTATCTCAACACCACCACTTGGGAGCATAAATACATCCCTTGGCTGGATTATTTGCCTTCGATGTATGACTGTGAAACTATAGGTACAATCTCCAACTTCAGCTCTGCGTGTATTATGCTTGTGCATGTGGCTGTCAGAGCCTTCAGTCTCCACTCAAACGTCAATAGTTGTTACAAATATTGCTCAACAGCTTCAAGTTACTGATTCTACTTGGTATGACTGTAACAACAGTCTCCCAGATCCATTGAGCAGCCAGACACAACTCTGCATACTGTGCTGCAGGCATATTACTAACGCTGTGCAGATCAGTGTATACGTATCAATATCAGATCTGGAGCCACATCATGTACCTAACATCTGTTCAATCAAGAGAACTCAATGTATAAACTCAGGCAGTTCTGTGTGGAGACTACACACTTCCACAGCGTAGCCTACTGAACATTGTCAAGAGCACAGTCATTGGTGCAGTTGCTGAAATATGTCATATATCTTGGTTGGTGTGAGGTGCATCATACGGCACATTGTGTCCATCAGACTTGTATCTGCAGTAATATGTGTTGTATGCTTACTGGACATTATGTCAATCCTTAACAAAGACAAGCGCTCTCATTTACATGTGGATGATGCCTGTTTTTGTGCACACATTCCCAAGGTGCAAGGCCCTATACAATTGCCAAAAACAATTATTGCAAGCCTGCTTGACAACAATGTTCATCTGTAAGTCACGCTACACTTGAGTATAGAGTCTGATAACCAGAGCGGAATGGCTAAGTAGCAGTTCAAGGCTTGTACATGGGTACACAGGTTGGACTTGCTGCCATTTCAACAAGGTGCATGCACTGAGTGCTCAGTTGGCACCCAAAACCTGCTAACAAACTGCACAGCTTGCCTTGGCCAATGGAGTACTGTGTATGTGTTTTGGGCAATCATGTTTCAGCCTGAATGCAAATAGGGTAGAGAACGCTGCATCTTACAACTATGTGTGGCAAGCTATGCTGCAACTATGCAATTTGACACACTGGTATTTCATGGGTGAAAACAGTGTCAGCAAAAAGTGGACCTGGGAGGTGGTGTTGAGATAACACCACTGGTTGTTTGGGGAAAGTCTCCTAAGCTCAAGCTGAGGTGAACTTGGTTACTGCTTTTGTGCCTTCTGAGACAGCGTGCTTGGCAAGCTCGCCAGGAAGAATGAGGCGGACTGCAGTTTGGATCTCTCTGGAGGTGACAGTTGGCTTCTTGTTGTAACGAGCCAACGAGGCAGTCTCCACGGCAATCTTCTCGAATATGTCAGCAATGAACGAGTTCAGAATGGACATGGCTTTGGAGGAAATGCCTGTGTCGGGGTGCACCTGCTTTAGAACCTGCGCAACAGGGGAAGCGGGTCAGTTTGAACATGTCAGCAAAAATGCTTCTCGCACCAACTCAAGGACAGTCGACAGGCCATGTATTCGCGCTGTACCTTGTAGATGTAAATCTTGTAGCTCTCCACGGCTTTCTTGGAGCCCTTCTTCCTGCCAGCGCTGGACTTCTTGGCGACAGCCTTCTTGGCTGGCTGACCAGGCTTTTTTTCTGCTGCCTTAGGTGCCATTGTGTGCTACGGAAGGTTGAAGATATAGCGAACAGATGAATGTTAAAATGTCGGCGGTGATAGTTTCAGGTTGTGAGATCAAGGAGTGGCCTTTAACTGCTGTGGTCGGAAGCTTTTTCTCGTTAGCCTGGGGATTGACAAGGCCTGCTCGGTCAAGTCTGGGATCTAATAAGGAGAAAATTGAACGTCGCAAAAGGTTCAAAAGCCCTCACAACGTGCTACCTCTCACAAATACTTTCGTACATTTTCTTGCCTTATTTATACTTTCACCTCACTCCATCTGTCAGAATGGCTCGTACAAAGCAGACAGCTCGTAAGTCCACCGGTGGAAAGGCACCCCGCAAGCAGCTGGCGACCAAGGCAGCAAGGAAGAGTGCTCCTGCCACCGGAGGTGTCAAGAAGGTATTGTCCGTGTCCTATGCGTTGTGCATTGCGGTGTTGGCCGGACGCAGCAACTGTGTTGTGCAAAGTGTCGTGATGGCTGTACTGAGGCAAAATACTAATCGTATCCTGTCTTGCTGCAGCCTCACAGATACAGGCCTGGAACCGTTGCTCTGCGTGAGATCAGAAAGTACCAGAAGTCTACCGAGCTGCTCATCCGCAAGCTTCCTTTCCAGAGGCTGGTCCGCGAGATTGCCCAGGACTTCAAGACAGACCTGAGGTTCCAGTCATCAGCTGTTTTAGCTCTTCAAGAGGCAGCTGAGGCCTATCTGGTTGGTCTTTTTGAGGACACCAACTTGGCTGCAATTCATGCCAAGCGTGTCACAATCATGCCCAAGGACATTCAGCTTGCTCGCCGTATCCGTGGAGAGCGTGCTTAAGCGTTTAACTTGTACCTAACTATAAATGGTGTTATTTCAACACCACCATGGTGGCTGTTCTCATCTTCTTGCAGTAACTATTGACTTACATTAACAGGTCAAGGATTGTCTGATACTGCATGCTGGCAGTCGCTTGTACTGACACCACGCTGTACGCCAGTGAGATGTTAGTGTACAACCAGCATCATACACCATCGTAAAGCATTGCTCTGTGCTGGCTTGAGGTCTGTACAGGAACAACGTTATTGACTTCTGTGCGGGATTTGTTCCCCGCTACTTTGACCTATGTGGTTATTAATACTGGAATGTGGATGATCTGTACATTTGCTCGTTTCAGCCCCAACGTGTGCAAGTGTGTCATGCATGACGCTGCTCTGATGTAAGTTCAATTGTGATATGCAAAGTTGCATTGGGGTGCAAGGGAAGTAGCAACAATGCAAAAGAGAGCCTTTGGCATTGCCAAAACCGTTGTTTGTAGTTTGATGGGCACGTGTGGTAGCCTGCTAGACAAGCAGGCAATATATCATCCAATTTGGTGCTTTTAAACAGACCTTTCCATGCCAGAAGCATTAACCTCAATATGATCCTACCGCTAGAAGGCACTGTTAGCAGATTTTGGGTTGTCAGCCCGTAAACCAAGCTAAACTGAGGGCTCATGCATTGACACTTCATTGACAACCTGCAGCAGCACCTTCCGACTACCTAGTTATGGTGCCAAAAGCATGTGATCTGACCCACTAACAGAGTCTGAGCACACTAGGCATGCATACCAAATACATTAGTCAGACGCACTGGGGCCTTCTAGTTAAGAGACATCACTTGCCATAAGTCAGTTGTCACTAGCAGAAGCGGCTTCAAGCGCTTTTGCAGTGGGCTGTGCTCAGCTTATTCCTGTGTCTTCAACGCTGCAAGCAAGTCTTCCAAAACCTTGGTGACCTGCTTCACAAAGATACGCTGTGCATAACCACCTGCACAAGAGCATGTTCAATGTGGGAAAAGCTTGTGATGCAGTATGGTTGTGAGCTCATGGGTATGAGCCCTAATCCCAGAGCAGACATGTCTTCAACACTTGGACCCGTGCTGCTGCACTGTTGCATGGAAGTGCCATTGTGTGGCATGTCCGGACAGTTGAGGCAAGTTCTGGCATGGGGGCCACATTCACAGGCATGATAGCTTATGTTACATCCTATCACGCATGAACATACAGCCGGGCTGCTCAAGCCACACAAGACTAGCAGCAACACAGATCAGCTGTGTTTATGCATAACTACCATGAGACTGCTGTCATGACCTGCTGCTGACAAGTTGGCATAGGCACAGGAACAGCAGGAGTGTGCAGCATCAGATGCAGCAGGAACATGAGCAAGATGACAGAGCAGACTTACTGAACAAGGCAGGCGCATCCAAGACAGGCTGTACTTTTAGCTTGTGCTCTACATGGCAACCACCGTCTGGTGTACCTGTCAACTGCACCACACATTGGCAAGGTGAGAGAGCTGAGATTGACAGCTCACAAAAGTGAATATCAAAAGTGAATATAGGTGATGAATTGCTGACGTTCTGCACAATGGGCATTGCCACAATGTCACAGGCATGCAAAGGACCTCAAGGCACAGTAGCTAATGATTGAATGTCATGCCAGGTTGTGAGTTGAGGCGTCCAGTTGCTGTTGACTTGCAAAAAAAAGGGCTTGTATGAGCCCAGATGTACATGCAAGCTGTTGGACAATACAAGCGGTCACAATCATGAAGCAGCAATGTAGCATGCAAGACTGCTTCCAGTGCTAAGCGCGCATGTATGCATACATGATGCAGGACAGCAATTGGCTGCACTGCTATTCTGTCTGCAAAGGCATATTATCCGACGCATCAACCAGCGTGCGTTGCTTGTCACCTGCCACTGGCCTTCAAAGTCTTTCATAAAAGATGACTTTATGAGTGAAAACACAACACGGCCAGCGTCCCTTTCCTCATGCACGTTTAGTAATGTCTTGAATGTGCCTGAGAAAGCCAAGAACTCCCACCGACATATCTGCACATGCCGCTCACAGTTGCATATGCAGTATGACACCTTGTGGATCATTGCCACAAATGGCATGAGATTCTCACTGTACGCACCTGTAACAGCTGCAGAGCTGACTGCTCGCTCAGCGTATGACATTCATCTATGCTGCTGAAGACCCTATTGAGGTTGGGATAGTCTATCAGCATGTCATAAACATGACTGGTGCTGACAGGAGTCTGTATGCTGCCGCCGACAGTGTAGACCCCATTCTGCAAGAATGTCGCGGCTTGTGGTTGACCTATCAGTTCATGTTGCCTGAGCAAGCACAGCAAAGGACTGCACAGCACAGCATGAGTCACCTGGTGACTGAGCAGGGCTACATCATTGATTCGACTGCTATTCGGGTTCCTGTAGGCGACATATGTTAGTATCATTCTGGCCTCGGGCAAGTGTTTCGTTTATCGTGCACCTCACACCTGTCAGTACTAGCTGCCAGTACAGTCGGGCGACAGCTTATACGTTGCCGAACAAGGCGCGAATTTGCCAAGGAATTCAGGTGTCTGCTGGTCAAATGATGGCAACAGGCAGGGCTGTTCGGGTGGGACGACAGGTTCAGCTGCTGGCGTTGCATGTCGATCTCTTCAGTGACACATCACTTCTTGTGAGAGGCCACTGGCCGCGCGTCAAGCTTAGCGCGACTCTGCAAACAAGTGTGTGTTTCTAGGTTGCGTGAGAATGCTCTGCAAGTCCACGATTGACTTCAGCAAGATCATCAATGTCTGTGGACCGTGTGGTTGCCAAAACAGGCACCCTACTGAAACGTCGTAAGGCTGTTTTGTTGTCGGGGCAGTTTGGCTTGTCTGCCAGCGATCTCGCGCTGCTCAGCTGCTTGCTGTAGCGCGATACACTATGGCGCTGCGTATGGCATCGCGTCGCGCAGCTGGCCAGCTGCGCTACAGCCCGGCAATTTTCAGCAGCAATCGCTTGTTTCAAAGCAGTGGTCCCGATGCTCAGCAAGGAGCGCCTAAGCCTGTGCCAATGAGCAAGCTCAAGGACTCATTTCTTGATGGTACAAGCAGCACGTACTTGGAGGACATGGAGGAAAAGTATCGTCAAGATCCCAACAGCGTTGACAAATCTTGGGCCAGTTTTTTTCGCAGTCTTGGTACGCACTTCCTCCGGCCTGATCATCTGGAGATGCATGTTGAATTCAGCATCGATAGCGTAGAGCGTGTGGCAGCGCTGGCGACACTCGTTGTTGCGACAGTGATCTTGAGACATGCTTTGTCATCAGTCTCACACTACAAGCTCTGCAGAATCCGGTGTCGCACCTGAGGCAGTCGCTGAAGCATACCATAAGTTCGAGCAAGGAGGCAAAGTCGAGCCACTCAAGGCAGCAGCAATGTCCAACCAGGGCATTCAGGAGTCTATGCGTCTGTTGCTGCTTGTTAGGGCATACCAGGTAGGCATGCACCCAGTGACAGGCCCTCTCAGACATTGCAGCGTGCCATTGCTGATGCTGGCATATTTATGCAGGTCAACGGACATTACATTGCCAAGCTAGACCCCCTAGGTTTGGACCAGCGACCCATGCCAGTGGAGTTGGACATTGCTTTGTACGGATTTTCAGAAAAGGACATGGACAGAGAGTAAGCTCAGCAAAACACGCTGTTGCACCATGACTTCATAACCAAGTGCACTTTTGATCCATCAAAAATGCAGCTATACAGGACATTGCAGACCTGTGTTCTGACGCACCAGCTTACACCTTTCCATGTCCTTTGGTACGTTGTGTCTGTGCTATGTCAGCATGTAAGCAGGTGCATCCCATTCACAACTTCATCTTGACAGTCCTGACTGTGGTGAATCACCCACCCATAGCTGTACAAACTAAGCCCTGCCTGTCAGCATGCACCGTAACAGCTTTCATTGCATTTACCACCCTGGCAAGCCTGGTGTCTAACCCCATGCATTGTCTCACCACAAAATGCTGCCATGCAGGTTCTTTGTGGGCACTTGGAACATGTCTGGCTTCCTGAACGAAGACCGTGAAACTCGCACCCTCAGAGAGATCGTCACTCGCCTGCGCGAATCCTACTGTGGCTCAATCGGATTCGAGTACATGCACATCCCAGACAGGGACCGCTGCAACTGGCTGCGTGAGCGCATCGAAACCCCCAACAAGCAGAAGTTCTCAGTCGAGAAGCAGCTGCATACCTATGATCGTTTGGCCTGGAGTGAGATCTTTGAAAGCTTCCTGGCCAACAAGTATGCTGCTGCCAAGAGGTTTGGACTGGAGGGATGTGAGACGCTGGTCCCCGGGATGAAGGCCATGATTGACACATCAGCTGACTTGGGCGTGGAGACCATCTGCCTGGGCATGCCTCACAGAGGTGACTCACCCTCATCAATTTCATTCACACACCCATTCATTCCTTCACTCACGCTTGCAATCACAAGCTGATTTGCTCAATGTCCCCCTCACTTCCTCATTCTTTGACCTGCTCAATTTCACTTAATCCCCCTTTCAGTTGTTCAGCTTGTTCCGCCAAAATCCAGTCAAAGTAACAACAGCAAGGCACCCTCATGGGCTTGCAGCATCACAGCAGCAGCAGCACCACAGCAGCAGCACCACAGCAAGGTCTCTGACTCCTGAGCAGCTGCACGCCGTACTGCTGCCTACTGCTGCAGTATCAGTGAAACCTGGGCAGCCCAGTATAATACTCATTAAGTGGATGCCGAAAGGCGTAGTCTTATCTTCTATCAGTGAATGGCCATGGTAGTCATGGGACTTGCGCAGCGCGTCACACACACCTCAGATGTTACACATGCCTTGTCCTCAGTACACAGCATTTTGTCATTGCAAATTGATTGCAGTTGTGGCACAGCCCTTTGGACAGTGTTCCTGCCAGCATAAGTACGTGTAACAGCCAGCACACCGGTTGTGTATGTCAGGCAGGTAAGCTTCCAGCTTGAGCTAAAGCTTCAGCAGCAAGAATGCTATAGCTTTGCCAGCAGCTGCATTGTAAGTTTCACGCGGAAGCAGAGTTAGCGTGTGGAGAGCTGCTCTGGTCAGCAAGTCAAACCAGCATGTATGGGAATGAATATTGGTTTGCCCTGCTGAACAATATGCAACCTTGAACATGTTGGTTTTACTTGCTGACCATAGCAGCTCTTCACACCGCTAACGCAGCTTCTGCATGAAAATCAAAAGGGAAACAGGATTCCATGCCGTACGCATACAGGGTGCTACTCAGGACTGTATATCTGACCCTAAGGCCAAGGCAAGTCACATGGAATGGATGAATGAATGAATAAGTGAGTGAGTGAGTGAGTGAGTGAGTGAGTGAATGTGTGAGTGAGTGAGTGCATAAGTGGGTGACTGACTGAATGGATGAGTGGATGGATGGATGGATGGATGAATGAATGAATGAATGAATGAATGAATGAATGAATGAATGAATGAATGAATGAATGAATGAATGATTGATTGAATGAATGATTGAATGAATGAATGAATGAATGAATGAATGAATGAATGAATGAATGAATGAATGAATGCATGCATGGATGAATGGATGGATGGATGGATGGATGCATGGATGAATGAATGGATGAATGCAGGGCGGCTGAACGTGCTGGCCAACGTGGTGCGTAAGCCCATGCAGCAGATCTTCAGTGAGTTCACTGGGATCAAGTCTGGGGACCAGGGCACTTTCACCGGGACTGGAGACGTGAAGTACCACCTGGGCACCTCATATGACAGGCCAACCATCACTGGCAAGCGGGTGCACTTGTCTCTGTTGGCTAACCCTTCTCATCTGGAGGTAAGACAGTTAGCTAACCGTTCTCATCTTGAAGTAGACACCGCTGGCTAACCCCTCTCATCTGGAGTTAAACACAGTTGGCTAACCACTCTCATCTGGAGGTGAACACAGTTGGCTAACCCATCTCATCTGGAGACAAAACCAGTTAGCTAAGCTTTCTCATCCTGAGACAAACACAGTTGGCTAACCCCTCTCATCTGGAGGTCAAGACAGTTGGCTAACCCCTCTCATCTAGAGGTCAAGACAGTTGGCTAACCCCTCTCATCTGGATGTAAATATAGTTGGCTAACCCTCCTCAGCTGAAGGTAAAGACAGTTGGCATGCTGCACCCATACCACCTCAGATGTCTGCTCAGTTCCGTTTACATGATGATAGACTTGCATTGTACATCAGGCATAACCTTCTGCATTGCCATGCACAGTGTCTTTGGACAAGTCCAGTGTGCACATGTCAATTTGCGGGATGTGAAATAACCACATTGGCAACAATCAAAACCTGTGCCAGCATAAACTAGGTACGTGCAAGCTCAGTCTTGCTTTAGTCACGCTTCAGTCATGCAAGGTTTGGGTCTGCACTCAAGGCTTTGCTGCAGATTAGGAGCTGATGGCCCATGTGTCAAGAATGCATTGCAACTCCTAACTTGTTTCAGAGCTCTGTTTGCTGATCAGGACATCTTGTTGTTGCTTGGTCACAAAAGGCACTGTACATGTCTCAACAGATCTGTTGCCAGAACCAGCAGCATGCCATTGCATGTACAATGCACAATCTGTCCAGTGTAGTCATGCTCGCAGGCCGTTGACTCAATTGTTTTGGGCAAGGTGCAACCAGCAGCATGTTGTTGCATGTAGACTGCAAGACCTGCCCAGTCAGTCAGTCAGTCTGTCTGTCAGTCAGAGATTCTGCAGTCGGTAGGGGCCAGCTAGCCCATTTGACTAAATTGCAGTTTTTCATCAGCAAACAAAACAGACGAAACGGTATGATCATGCTTGCAGGCCGTTGACCCAATCGTGTTGGGCAAGGTGCGCGCCAAGCAGTACTACTCAGAGGACGGTGAGAGGTCCAAGAACATGGGCATCCTCATGCACGGTGATGGCTCCTTTGCTGGACAGGGCGTGGTGTACGAGACCCTTGATATGAGCGCTCTGCCTGACTACACAGTCGGAGGCACCATTCATGTCATCGTCAACAACCAGGTGCTTGTTTCCCAAACCACACAAGCAGACAATTGTGTGTTGAAATGCCTGTCTTATGCGCAGCCCAGCTTGATGGCAGAATTCTGGCGCTGCATGTCCAATCATATTACTGTGATGGTCACTTATGCCCCCTATACCTGATCACTCATGAGCATATGAGTCCTGAACCTCGCCACCATGTATTCAGCTCTCCTGCCGTGTGGTCTTGATCATAGCATTGAGCTAAATGTAGGAGCTTGCGCAAACAGCAGAATGCAGCAACAATTGGTTTCCTCAGACCCATCCCCTTTCAGCAGGTGTGAGACCCCCTGGGTTGCCACACTAGTTACCAGTGCTGTAGACTATGTCCTGCACTCATGCCTGACTACTCTAGTCACAGCTGGCATGCACACCCATTGGTCCTTTGTCTGACCCATTGGCGTAGATGGGTGCAGTAGGGGGTGCTGTTTCCCTTCCAGTCTAAGGCAGAGGACAGATGGGTTTGCGGTGGGGAATATTGTTTCCCTTGCAGTCAAAGCTAGAGGGCAGGTGGGTGCAGTGGGGGGGGGGAGAGGGTGTTACTCTTTTGTTTTGTCAAAGGCAGGGGGCAGAGTCACAGGCAGGGGCCAGATGGGTGCAGTGGGGGTTTTTGTTGCCCTCTGCCTTTGACCAAAAGGGATGGAGAACTCCCTTCTCAGCATGCTAGATGAGACATCCTACCCACTGCCCATGTGCTTCCTTTGTGCTCAGGTGGCTTTCACCACAGACCCCAAGAAGAGCCGCAGCTCCCCCTACTGCACAGATGTGGCCAAGGCCCTCAACGCTCCCATCCTGCACGTCAACGGAGATGATGTGGAGTCTGTGGTGAGCACTGCTTCTGTACTGTTCATGCTCACCCTTCTCATCATGTTCATGTTTGCAATGGTTGACACAGTCTCTCAGCCATGTAGCCTCATTGAATGCCATGTAATGAAGCACAAGGTACGTGCAATACCAGGTAACTGCGTGCACCGAGCATGCCTCATTTCAAAACAACACTGCCAACACTCATGAGTCTGTGTCATGATATGGTAGAAGCACTCGTCTGTCACGAGTCCAGGTAAAACTCCTCTGCACAGTCTGGATCTGCAGCCGCCATATCGTACGTATGCTGGTCGCATGTACGGCATGACTTGCTCATCAAATCATGATCTAAATGCACGTGTTCTACATGGAAAGCACGGCGTACCTACGGTCACACTGTCCACCTCACCTGACGAGTTTTGCCAAACCATGGTGTAATTGGTGTCTTGAAGTAGCATGCACAAGACAGCCTGCTCTGGAGAGACAAGACTTGTCCTGCATTTACCTAGCTCATCATGAGCTGGAAATAGTTTCACTAGTATGTTATTGTTTTGTTAGTATTATTAATAGTATTATTGTTATTATTTTTGATTGCAGGTGCGTGCTTGTGAGCTAGCAGCTCAATGGCGCCAGCAGTGGAAGAGCGATGTGGTGGTGGACATTGTGTGCTACCGCAAGCACGGCCACAACGAAATCGATGAGCCCTCTTTCACACAGCCCCTCATGTACCAGGTATGCATTTGCGGCCTGTTTCACACCTGGCTGTGTCTGTGCGTACCAAGGCAGGCCTTGCACCTCTGCAATCAAGTTGGCACACAATCCAACTATGCAGGCGAGTGAAGCGCATTCATTTTGCAACCAGTATGCCCAATATGTTATTTCCTGACCATGACACAAAATTCATGGATGCAGGCGATCAGGGCGCATGAGGACTCCCACAAGCAGTATGCCAAGCGGCTGCTGAAGGAGGGCAACATCAAGCAGGACCAGCTGGACAAGATTGACAAGAATGTGCACAACATCCTGCAGAAGGCCTTTGAGGAAGCCAAGGTACTGCCGCATGTACAGCAGTCAGTAGTGCGGTCTGCTTGATGAGTACAGCTCCATTTCTGACTGGCAGGCTGCAGAAGTGCATTGTACCAAAACCTAGATGCATGACGCCTTGTCCTTTGCATTTTGTATGGTTGCTATCTGCGCTTCATCCTCTGAGAAGGACAAACATTTGCACAGAGCTCATGTTGTCCTTCCCCCATCCCTCCCCTCCCCTGCCTGCGCTTCATCCTCTGATTGTGACAGACGCTTGCACAGAGCCCATGGTATCCCTCCTCTCTTCTTCCCGCCCCCTTCCCTTCCCTCCCCTGTCAGCAGCCTGTGTGAAGCCACTTGGGGTCATTGCAAAGG
>JAABUK010000727.1_pt1 | contig 67227 bp, 64 predicted proteins | sample 5559141 | NCBI WGS metagenome assembly JAABUK01 (sample SAMN10711869, study PRJNA513367) | rock metagenome | isolation source: Antarctica rocks | place: Antarctica: Victoria Land, Pudding Butte nord | collected 2016-01-03 | reverse complement strand
GCCAAAATCTTCGCTGCCGATAAATTCTTAATAGTCGCGTCGCCGATCTGCACGGTCTTGAAATCAGCCTCGAACGACGCAAAACGAGGAATCAATACCGCCGCATCCAGATAGCGATCAGGGTCAAGCGTATTGCCCGTAAAGACCTTTAACGTGTTACTGCCAGCCGCGCGTTCGGCAAGCGGATAATGAAACGTCGTGGATTGCTCGTCCGGCGCTTGATATGTGGCAAGGTCAACGACAAGAAGCGTCGCGCTTGTTTGCCCCATGACATGAACGGCGACGAGACGCTGTGCTTGTCCTATTGTCGTGCCTGCGAGATTCGCGGCAATCTGAATCGAATGGTTGCTGCTCACATAATCCGGCACGCCGGAGATGACGAGCGCCTCCGTCCACGAAAACTTATAATCGACAGACCATTTGAAAGTGCCACCGCCCGACACAACCGGAGAGCGATAACCGGCGCGACGCAGAAAGACAGACGACGGATCAATCGCGCCGTCGTTGAACTTCGGAAATGACCATGCCTGCGTCGCAGACCAAACATGATCGCTCAAGGCTTCGGTGAAAGCGTCTTCATGCGTGACGCGAAACTCCATGGAGCCGCCCGCCTGCCACGGCACATAGATAGTCGCGGGCGCGCCCGCAAAGCGAAACGTGCCGGACGTGCCTTCTGCCGTTGATGGCCATGTCTGTGCGCCTGCAACACGCACTTGCAGCACAGTCGAGCGAATCTTCGAGCGCGGCGTCGTTGTACTGACCTGCACCGGCAGGCTTTCGACGCGCGCGTTTGCCGTGTCTTTCGTGAGAGTGGGCGCGGGCGGCGCAACGACATTGAGCACGCTCGATGCAAAAGTCGAACCGATCCCGTGCTCGCTGATCGCGCGCAGGTATCTCGTCAACGAGCGTGACGTGACGGCGAAGCCGTATTCATCGAATGCGCCCGCCGCGCCGCGCCAAATGATCTGCGTGCCATCTGCGGCGCGCGCAAGGTCATAGGTGTAACCTTGCAACGCCGTCCAGCGGTGCGGAATATAAGTGCCGTCGAAGTCGAGCAGATAGCCGGTCGGAGGATTCGGCACGGGCAACTGCGCGAGCCGGATTGCATACGAAGTCGAGCGCAGCCCGGCGTTGTTCACCGTATAAACGCGCCGCGTGTAATCGCGCACGCCGTAAGTAGGCCGTTCGCTCCATTTGAGGCCGACTTCGCGCCGCAGCACGGTTAATCCAAGCGAATCCGTAACTTCATAATAGGCGATGCCGAGCGAAGCGGAAGCGTCCCAATCCCATAAAAGAAAGCCGTCCGCATACGCTCCGTTGAGCGTCGCAGGGCTTAGCGGAAGTGGAATCGAAAACGCATATTCAAGGTAAGCCGAACGCGCGCCGTTGCGCACGGCATAGACTCGCCGCGTGTAAGTTTGCGTGTTCCAAGTTGGAAGCATCGGCCACGACAGCCCTGATTCCTGTCGCAGCAGTTGCCCGCCAGAGTCTTCGATCTCGTAATAAGAAACGCCCGGCGAAGAACTGGCCGCCCATGTCCAGATCACCTTGTTACCGTCCCATGTAGCAGTTAATCCGGTAGGCGCGGCGGGCGCGGGAATCGTGAAGCTGAACTCGGCGTATGTTGATGAACGAAGTCCCCTGCGTACAGCGAACACACGCCGCGCGTATGTTTGCGTGCCGAAAGTCGGTTTCTCTTTCCACTCGCGCGATTCGCCGACAATCGCCAGCACGGTGCTTGCTGGTGTTGTGATCTCATAGCCGTCCACGTCGGCGCTGGATGAGGCAGGCCACGACCAGATTAAGTTTGCTCCGTCAAAGGTCACGCTCAAACTTGCGGGCGCGAGCGGAATATCGACGCTCACGGTCTGTTGAAAATAAGTTGCTGAACGAACGCCGTTGCGCACCGCGTAGAGCCTGCGCGTCACCGAGGCAACGCCGGGCGGGATGCGCTCCGTCCATGACAGCCCTGATTCCTGTCGCAGCAGTTGCCCTGCCGAATCTTCGATCTCGTAATAAACCTCGCCATCGCTGGAGGATTTAGTCCATGACCAAGTGACATTACGGCCATCGAATACTCCGGAGAACGATACTGAGAGCGATGGCCGCGACGCATTGAGAATACCTGTTGCGTAAGTTTCTGACCGTCGCTCGCTTCGATTAACCGCATACACTCGAATTGTCGCGCTTGTTTGTCCCGACGCCAATCTCGTTCTAAATTCAGGCCGCGCCGTCGAACCGAGCAAAGCGTCTGACGTATCTCGCACTTCGTAGTAATCAACGTCGAGCGAAGCCGAGGCGTTCCATGCCCAGAACGCAAAGGTGCCGTCAGATGTCCCTACGACGTTCGTCGGCGCGTTCGGTGCCGGAGCAGTGCCGACTATCGTGTAGTTTTCTTCCGGATGCCCTTCCCCGGCCGCAAGGCCAAAGCTATTCTCGGCGACGATCCGTACCCAGTGCTGGCCTTTGGAAACCGGATAAATATCTATCGTGCCATTGTTGTTCTCATCCGGAGTAATGGTTATTCCTGCATCCGTCCAGACGAGGTCGCCGGGTCGCTTCAAGAGCACGCGTGCCGTTTGCTCGCCTAAGTAGGTGCCGAAAGTGAAAGCCAAGTGCAGGCGTGGCAGCCACGTTCCGTCTGGTGCGTAAGCGCCGGATTCCGTGAGCGCAAGGTTTATTGCGACAGGCGGGAGCGGCATGGTGAACGATTGCGAAATCCCAATAGACCTTAATCCTGACCAATTGCGCGCATATACTCTGTAAGTGACGGCACCGACTCCGGCTGGCGGGGCGACTGAAAAACGGAGGTTAAGACCAGTCGAGGTCAAAAAGGTTTCGAGTGCTCCGACAACCTGATACACCTCATATTGTTTAATATCGCCGTCAGGGCTGGCAGTCCACCTTCCTACTAATTGTGCGCCTTCAATATCTAATTGGAAACTGGAGATCGGCTCTGGCAAGGTTTGCTTACCAGTGACAATGAAAGGATTCGGCGTCGCAAAGGTTTCGCCACCCGGCACTCCCAGCGCGGAAGCCGTCACCGCTTTCACGTTGTAAGAGCCGGGAGCGACGCCGCGAACTTCAAATGCGCATTGAAGCGTTATCGAATCGGGAGAAATTTGTACGCCTGCATCTACCCAAGGCGACCCGTTTAAGGAATACAGGAGGCGCGCCGTTTGGCTTTCGATGAAGGGAGAGAACTGCACGACACCATGCACAACCGTAATGTACGTTTGATCTTGCTGCATTACGCCGCTTTCCGTGAGTTGCACGGAGACGGGCGCCGGCGGCGCGGCATAAGGGTTCGGGCGCGTCGTCGGCAGCGGGCGCGCGAGCGGCGTGTAATCATTATCGGAATAAAGATCGTCGCGAGTAATTTGGAGTTTCAAGGGAGAGCCGAGTTTCTTGCTTTCCGATTCTTCTTTCTCGATTACCTTGAACTTCACGCCGTTCCACGCTGGAACATTATGAGTGGTGATCGTCGTGTCACCCGGCAGCACATGGTAAGACGATGGCGAGCCTTCATACTCAGCGAGCACATCCATGTCGCACTGCACGCGTGCGGCGTAAGAGCCGAGGCGCTGCGCCTGTGAGCGCCGCATTACTCCGCCATCAATCGTATACGTCTTGACGACGTTCTTATCTGCCAGTTGTAGAGCTTCGCGGTTGATGACAACGGGCGGATCGGCGGGTGAGAGATACGGATCGTCCAGGTCACGAAAGTTGACGACAACCTGATTCGGGCGACGACGGCGATCAATCGGATAAGTTTTGAAGGTGCCTGCGGCGATTTTAGTTAGGTCGAAAGTGAAGATTGGTTCGCGCGCTTGCGGAGTCATAAACCGCAGCTTTCCATTAGCATCCTGCCAATCGCCGCAGCAAATTTCCATAAGGCGATCAAGCGCAGTTTGCAGATTATATGGTGGCGCGAAGATTAAGTTCGCTTCAAAGCGCGGAACCATTCGCACCGTCCCGTCCGGCAATGTCTCCGGGATCAACTCTCCACCGTAATCACGGAAGTCAATCCATTCAGGCCAGTTAATGCGTGCCGCGCGTCGCATCGCCCAGCGGATGATCTGATCGGTTACTACGCGGGCTACACTCGTGCTGTAAAAAAAATAATTGAGAGGGTTCGCGCCGCTTGGAACAGGATTGCCGCTCTGATCGACTTGCACTCCGGCACCGTCATAGTTCGCCACCCGCAGACCGCGATAGATTCCGAAAAGCTTCGATGGATCGTTATCATCGGCTATGCCGACGGGCAGGCGAACATTGATTTTCGCGGCGTTCGGATGCGCGATGTCATTTGGAAATAAATCGTCTGGAGCGTCGTCAGGCGCGCCCGGATGAAAGCGGTAATTTTCAGCAGGTATCTCGACGCCTTCGCCATAGCACAACTTCTCGCACGCATCCCATGGGCCTTCGCCGAGTTCCTGCTGGATGGTGATCTGCTTATCGTTGCCGACGAACACGACCGTGTGCTTAATAAGCGTACCCTGCACCGGATGCTTTCCGTAGGGAAGCACGAGACGTTTCGTCTTATCTTTGAGATCGTTGACTGCCATCTTAAACCTGCTTCATCACGGTGCTGTAAGCGACAAGATTTACGCTCGACCATTCTTCCTTGAGCTTCGCATCGAAATACATCCAATAACGCGTACCAGTATCAGGGTGATCGAAATAGAAGTTTTTTGTCGTCCCGTAATGCGCTTTGTGAAATGCGAGAAATTCGAGAAATTGCGCTTTCCGGCGACTGTTGGCGGTCATCTCAAGCGTGTACTTGTAATCGCCTTTGCTGCGCGTCTCGCGGTCTGCTGCCCCACTTTCGGGAATGAACTGCAAAAAGTTTTTGTCGTAGTCGCCCGAATAAGACCAACTCGGCACCACCGGACAAACGGCTGCCACCGCCACCGTCACGCTCGATGTTTCGTTTGCATCATTTCGAGCCGTCACCGTATAAATGCCCGAGACATTAGGAGCAGTAAACAATCCGGCTGTCGTAATCGCTCCGCCCGACGCCGTCCATGTCACAGACTGATTCGCTGTGAACTGCCGTGTTTGTTTGCCGTCGAGAGCGGCTCCGTTCGGTGTGATGACTGGTACTGGCATACGTTACATAATCGAATCCATAATCGGATAACGGCCACTGCCGCCGAAGCCCGGCGCGGTTCCGCCGAAACCTCCACCGCCGACCTCGCCACTGCCGTCACCGACACCGCCGACCGCGCCACTGCCGCCGCCGCCGCCGATCTCTCCCGGCGCAACTGGAGTCGGCACCGCTGGCGGCACATCGCGATAGGGAAAAACATCGCTTATCAAACGCCCGCCGATCTGTGCGGCGGAGATGTCACTGATAACATTGAACTGCACGTTTTTTTCGGTTGTTTGCGCGCCGACGATCTCACCATGCATCCGTTCGTCGTAATAAACAGCATTCGTTTCTTCATCGATAAAGATCATACCGAGCACCGCTTCGGCTCCGTCCATCGGATTGCTCGCGCCCGTCACGGCCTGACCCATTACCAGATCGACGTTTTGTACTTTGAAAGTTGCTTTGTCTACAGCCTGACCGAGACTAAGTTGCAGTGGATCGACTTCTTCTATATCAGGCTCGTAAGCAGTCGCGCCGACTTGGACTCTGCCCGTCGCAAGATGAAGCGCGGTTCCGTCGCCGAGCGTGACATCGACAGCGTCGTGCGATTTGCAGGAGCCGCTTGCCAGCAGTGCGGCCAGTGGTGGAGATAAGTAACGACCCATAATCAAATTCTTCTGTCAGTGGAAAGGACGATCAGATTTCGTTTCGTCACTTTGCGTCCGGTTTCACTATCCATAACTTCGACGACTGCTTCGCTGATTTCCTGTTTACCAATCGAAACAGTGACATTCACTTGCGGCTCAAAACTGAATGACGAGGATGTGCCAGACTTCTGCGTGCGCCCGATGGAGCTTTCTCCAACCGTGCCGCCATTCTCGAACTGTGGAACGCGTGCCTGTTGTGCTTTGTTGAGAATGAGTGAGCCGGTTGGGGCGAGCATAAACGTGTCGTCTCGCCCTTTATCCATTCCGGGAATCATTCCACCTTCTGCTAACAATTTTGCATGTTCATGCGGCGGCAAGAATTTTTCGCCCGGCTTGACCTTTATCAACTGCATCGCCGGATCGTCATAACCGCGACGCATCGAGAGGATGCGTTGCATCTCTGACGATGAGAGATTGCCGACGACGCCGCCGTTCGCAAATTCGGGCGAGAATCTCTGCGCGATGGCGGATTCGTTTGCGGCTTTGGTAGCTGCATCACGAAGCGCTTTAATATGTGGATCATCTAAACGACTCACATCTTTAAGGGCGATGTTCCTTGTCTTTTTGTCTTTGAGCGCACCGGACTGTTGCAGATACTGCGCGCGGATTTGCGCGGCCTGTGTTAAAGCTTGCCCGCCGTCGAGACGGTGTATTTTCACTTGATGCGTAAGCTCGTCAATCTGCGCGAAAGCATCTGTGATGTACTGCGTCCGCGCTTTTTCGTCCTTCTTTCTTTGCCCGGAGCGTCCAAACAGCGCGCCTGCAACCATTGCCAGACCGCCCGCCGCAAGCAGCGCCCAACCTACAGGCGTCAGCGAAAGAGCGCCGCCAGCCATCAACAATGTGCCGAGGATTCCACCCGTCACAGCGCCGCCTGCACCGCCGAGAATCTTGCCGAGCGTCGAGCCTTGACCGAGCGACATGCCGAGCGATAAGCCGAGCGAGCCGCCCATCAATGCGCCCTGCATTCCTTTCTCACTGCCCCCGAAAATGTTCTTTTGCAGCCATCCTGTTGCCCCTTTAGGCAAGCCCTTTTGCACGCTATCAATGACGGCTTTCGCTTGGCTCTGTTGCGCGTTCTGGCCGGAAAGCGTTTCGCTCGGAAGGATGGAGAGATTTCCACCGCTACCGCCGCCGAGCATTGCCAGCACTTCGCGGGATGCGAATTGATTGGCGGCGGGTCGTCCGCCGCCAAACATTGAGAGGCCGGACGCGCCGCCCGCTCCCGTCAGATCGCCCAGAATAGCTGCCGCTGGATTGCCGCCTGCATATCCGCCTGTCGTCGCAGCGCCGGACGACTTGCCACCGCCGAGCCAGCCGATGAGCTTGCCCAAGAACCCGCCACCACCATTCCCAGACGGAGCGTTGGACGTGTTGCTTTGTCCGGTCAGCACCTTCATAAATTTCGATGTAATCAAATCCGCTGCCATATCTAAAAGCATCGTTTTGAATCGGTTCCTGATACTCTTAAATAATCCGCCCCATCCTTCATCCACGAAAGTTTGCAACGAATCTCTGACGACTGAATGGATTTCCTGATAGGTCTGTTTGAACTCTCGTTGCGCGTCAATCTCCGCGGCCATATTCAACAGGTATTGTTTCTGCGTCGGATCAAGGTCTTTGTAATCAGTGTTGATTTGACGTAGAGTGCGTTCGTACTCAGTTAGTTCACGCCCACCACGTTGCAACTCTTCAAGCTGCCCGCCCAAGTCTTTCTTGATCGAGTCAAAATCGGTGTCTGTTTTATGTTGCGTAGCCGAGTTAAATCCACTCGCGGCATCCTGAAGTTTATTGACGACATCATCAATTTTCGTCGCGTCGAATCCGCCCATCGCGGAAAGGAAGGTCAGCCATTGACGAACATAAGCAGCAAACTTTTCAGTATCGACTTCATTACCAACGGCGAAAATATCTTTCACCTGATTTAGATTGCCGCTGTCGAGCTTCAATTCTTTTACTTGCTCGATGGAATGAAGGAACTCGTTAATAGGCGATTTCTCAACTAACTCTTGACGGAAAGAATCAGACATTTGCTTGAACGCATCGCCCGCGCTTTTAGCTTCATCACTGAGTTTTTTCGCATATTCGATTTGCGCTGTCCGTATCAATTCCTCGCGGAACGCCTTAATATCATCTGCGAGCAAAACAAAATCAGCCGCCGTCAATTTGCCCGACTCGCGTAGCACTTGAAGAGAGTGGTCGAATTTCTCAAGTGGCGTCAGCCCACCGTTCATTTCTGCTGTAACTTCAAAAAGGTGTTCTTTCGCGCTTTCGGTTTGTGAGCGCAGGCTGTTTTGCAGTTGCGTAAAGGTTTGCAGACGCTCGACCATTTTTTGCGCGTCTGCGGGCGTGTCCGGCAAGCCAATAACAAGATGCTCCTTCAACCCGGACGAATTGATTTGCTCAACGAGCTTTGCAATTTGTTGAAGATTGTTCTCGTAATCGTGCAAGCCGTCGAGTTGTTTTTTGTTTGCGTCACCTCCTTCGTTTATCAACTGATTGATACGAGCGCGCGTTTCGGCGATCTCGCGCAAAGTTTGAGCTTCGGCGTCGAACTCTTTAATCGTCGATGACTGTCTGCCACCCGCCGCCGTCAGCGTTTGTTGCAAAACGCTCGAAGTATAAGTGCGGAAAGATGGCTCACCTTTTCGGAAAATCGTCGGGTCATCGAATCGCATCATCGCGCCTTCGCCGCCGTACCAAGCGGCTGCGGCCATTCGGATAGCTTTCTTCACATCGCCACCCGATCTCTTCATCGCCGTTTGCAGATACTTGCCCATCTCGCCGTTGAAAACCGTGACTTGAGCATCAACATCTTTTTTGAATTGAGTTACTGACAAAACCTTGCCGACGTATTCTTTAGTCCAGTTCCCGACGTTGGCGGGCATCACTTGAAATAATCCGCTCGCGCCGGTTCGCCCATTGACAACCGCTTGTCTGCCGCCCGATTCCTGTCCCATCGTGCCTTTGCGCATCGCATCGAGCACGTTTTGCAGGTCGCCTAGTTCGGCTTTCATCCCGCGCACGTATTTCTTCGCATCGGCGAGATCAGAAGTGCGCGCTTTTTTTACATGTTCGGTTACCAGACCGAATGTTTTTTCAACTGATTCCTGACTATCCTTTAGGCGAGTATTCTCTTTCAGCAAGTCTTTCAACTGATCGTCGTGCTGCATCGCATCTTTAGCGCGAGCGGCAGCGGCCGCTTTGTCTGTTGTATGCAAGACAATGTCGGCAATCTTCTCGTCAATCTTTGCGCGTGTAGCGGAAATCAACTCTTTTAACTGATCGCGCAAGGCTTTGATTTTGTTAGTCTGTTCATCAATAACGCCGTTGGTTTTGTTCATGCCGTTGGCGAGAGTGTTTTGCGCGTCGCCGACGCCGAACAGACTCTTACGAAACGCATCGCTGGTTGGTGCAAGTTCTTTTGTTAGCTCTTGCTGCTTGATAAACTGGTCAATCGTAGTTTGCGAATTGCCATTCAGTTGATTGAACACGCCGATGCCCGTTTGTAGCGTGTTCTTATAGGTGTTGAAACTTGCTTCGGCTGTGCGCGATGCTGCCGATGTTTTCTCCTGCTGTTGCTGCAACTGCTCAAACTGCTGCGTCGCGGTTACGACTTCGCTGACAATCGCACCTTCTCCGGTGTGATGGTAGATGACCTTATCGGACAAACCCGGAGTTCTCGCTTGAGTAATTGCCGCTTCCGCTTTATCAGCTTCTTCTTTCGCTTGCTTGAATTTATTGAAAGCGTCGAATGCATGATTAGCGAGCAAGGTCAGCCGTGTTTGCACTTCGGAAAGGTTGGCTTTATTGAGTCGTTCGAGTTCATCGGCAAGCGCGCCGACTGCGCCCTTTTCGTGAATTAAATTATTGACGTGCGCCTTCGATGTTGAATCGAGAGTGTTGTAAATCTCGGCGAGTTTTCCTTGTTCGAGCGTCAAATGCGAGACATCGCCCTGCAAAGACGAAAGCGATTGCCTTTGTTGATTGAGGGCGTCCGCTTGACCTTTAATAGCGTCAATCCCTTTCTGATGTTCTTCGGCGGTTTTCGCTTGCGCTTGGCTGTATTGGGAGAGAGCGTATAGACCGCCGAGCACTGCGATTGCCAGCAATCCCCATCCGGCAGTAAAAGCCACTATGCCAGTTGCGCCTGCCGCCATCGTCGCTTCTAAAGAAATCATCGTGGCAATCGTCTGCATCAAACCGCGAATCAAAGCGGGAATCGAAGTCACGGCAGTAGCAACTAATTGAGTGTTCAAAAGCAGATGCGCGACGGTCAACGCGCCGACAGCCGCCGCTGCTACTCCGAACGGCACGGGATATTTATTGATGACCAAGAGAACTGCAATCAAAGTCGGCTCAATCAGACCGAACACTTTCAAGAAACCTTTTTCGATCAGCACGCCACTCGCGTCCATCTGCGCGCCGAGAGATTCCTGTTGCTTGTTAAAGGCATTGAGTGTGGGATCGGCGCTACCAAAAGCCTGCTTCATCGCCTCTATGCTTTGCGTGAAATTATTCGACTGTGCGCCAGTGATCGACAGGATAGAATTGAGACCTTCGACATTGCCGAACAATGTTGCCAACGATTCGATATTGCCATGCGTCTTTTCCATCACGTCGGCGAGAAAACCGGAGAAGCCTTTCGCGCGCACAGCAGCGACATCGAATTGAAGGCCGAGTTGCTCGGCCAGCTTCGTCGCTTCTTCAGATGGTTTGAGAATGCCCGTGATCGCCGAGCGAAAGGCGTCAACCGCAATGGCAGGCTTCGTGGTTGCGGTGGCGGTGGCAATGACGGCGAACATTTCTTGAATCGAAATTCCAGCCTGCGCCGATATATTGCTCACGTTGCCGATATAACTCGCGAGTTGCGGAAATTCAATTTTGCCCCGCTTTACCGTTTCAAACATCAAATCATAGACATTTGTAACGTTGCTTGCGGCGATGCCATAAGAATTGAGAACCGTTGTCGAAGCGTCAACCGTCGTAAACAAGTCTGTTAGGCCAGCTTTCGCGGCAATCGCGGAATCTTTTGTAAATTGCAGCGCGTCGGCGGCTGCAACGCCGGAACTCAAGGCTTGATAAAAACCTCTGGCTTCGTCCGAAGCGTGTCCGAACTCAGGCGGCAGCGCCATCAAATCTTCTTTTACTTTCGACAAATCGAACCCATCATCGGCAATCGATCCGATGTTGGCGATGTTGCGTCCGAACTGGAGAAACTCCTGCGTTGCTTCACCGAATTTCTGTTGAATGAAGTTGGTGGCTCGTCCGAGCAAATCTAATTTGATAAGCAGATTTCCGAGTCCGTTTGTGCCATGTTCCGCTTCATCGCCTGTCTTTCTAAACGCGGAGCCGAGTTGATTGGCAGCGGCGATGGCGGAGCGAGTCGCCGGATCGAGCATCTGCATCCGTCGATGATAATCAGTTAAATCAAGCGCACCATCTTTAATGTTCTGGTGAAGCTGCTTTAGCTCCGGCTGAAGCCTACGAATAGTTTCGAGATATTCGCGTTCGCCACCCGCCGCGAACCCGCTCGACAGTTTCTCGTTCAACGATTTTCCGATTTCCGAGACGGCTTTATCCGAAACGTCGGCGAGTTCTTCAAAACGCGCCTTCATTCGAGCGAAAGCTGCGTCGCCCGTATCCTTTATTGATACTTCGATTGTGATTCTCGGGCTTGCCATTTTGTGTTATTCTGCGCCTATGAACTTTCTCAAAAACATTGTTGCCTTATTAATCGTCGGCCTGATTTTTCTTTTCGCCTCGGTTTTTCTCATCAATGTGTTTTGGAATGCCACACCAATCGCTTTTATTGTTTCACTGATGGGCGGCTTGGGCGTATGCGTTCTGCTTTATCTAGTTGGAAACAGGCTTTTACATCCAGAAGAGTGGAAGAGAAAATCTAAAAGCCAATTTTCTAACGTCTGACTCGATCAAGTTCCTCTCGCCGCCAACGCCTCGAACAATGCTTTGGCATATAACCGCAAATCACGCTCATAGGCTTCAACCGCATCGTCGTAAATCAAAAGCAGCCGCCACGTCAAAAAGCTGATCGTCGTTAAATCAAGCCCCGCGCCGGAATCTCGCGTCCGACGCACTTGCTCGACTTCTGCGATATAGATTTCCGCTTCATCTTCTCCGATGACCGATTCTATGTTCTGAATTTTGGTTGCGAGAAGATGACAACCCGCGCAGACGTTCTCGCATTTTTCTTCGCGCGTTACGCCCGCTGCCGCCGCAAAGTCTTCGCAAGCTTCTTCACCCGGACAAATTGAATTTGTGCTTGCGCCGCCGTTCGCCTCATAGAGCTTTTTGACTCTTGCCAAAACGAACGGCGCAAGCTGTGTTAGTTTCCCTCGTTTCCCTCGTTCACATCCGCCTCGCGCGTGAAGATTTCCAGCACAGCTTCGCGCTTGTGATGCGCCGGAACTCGTCCCACATAACCTTCCGGCTTGATAATCAAGCGATCATACAAACCGCACAGTTCGCGCGCCTTCGACGGAATTGAAATCTGCGAAGTCTGATTCGCTTTCTTCTGCCGCCACCCTTTGCGCCCGTCCATCATATTGCTGGCCTTCTTCATAAAGTTTTCGTAATCCGTTACATCTTTGGCTGAAGGAGCCGCAAAATAATGCGTTGTAGTAATCGCTTGAGAATTGAACAGACAGTCGAGACGCACGATTGTCTGCGCGTCTTCGTCCACCAATTCGTCAGAAAACTCGTCGTCATCTTCGACGAGCATTTCGGCGTCGAGCGTGGAATCATCGAAAATATCCGTGTTGGAATCTGTTGCCGGGAAAACCGCCAACAGACCGTCCTTGATTGCGGTATGTTTATCGAGCAGATCGGTTTTTTCACGCCAATCGGAGCGCTCGACGTAACCAGTGCGTCCCACTGCAACTTCGTTCCACAGCCATTCTGCGGCCTGCAAATTCTTATCCTGCGTCCGCACGTTCACAATGTTCGTCCCGCTGATCTTCTGGACGATGCTCTTTTTCTGTTCGTATTGAAAAAATTCTTCATCCGTCATCGGACGAAAGATGTGAGCGACGCGGTTCTTTTTGACTTTGCCGCCGTTATCAGTACGCCGCAAAGTTAATTCGACGCGCTGCTCGGCGTCGGCATCGAAAAGCAGTTTGGATTCGCTCGGCATTTCGGTTGGGGCTGTGTCTGACATATTGAATTTTCTCCTGTAAAGATTATTGGCGGATACGAGCCGTCCGCCTGCGGGCTAAAAATCGAATGTGACTAAAATGCGCTCGCGTAGTTTGCTACGTCGTTCGTCAGTTCGAGCGAAAACAATTTGTTCGTTGCGAAATCGAAGAGAGCTTTGCCGCTGATGGTGAACGTGGCGATGTTGTTCGTGATAGTTGGTTTGGCAGCGCTGTATTTCGCTATCGGGATTTTCAAATCAAGACGATGGCGAATTGCGCCTTCGATGATGCCGCCCATCGCGGTCAACAACAGGTCGAACGGTCGTTGCTGCTGCACAGCGGCAAATTCCGGCGAGCTTGTTCCCATGTCAACAACGAACTCGAAGTCCAGCATCTGTTTGTCGAACTCGTGCGCTGAACGAATCACGCCGCTCGTCGGATCATTTGCAGTGAAGAAATCTGCGCAGCCGGGCTTATAGCCTGCTTCAGACAGCATGGTCTTTTTGAAGTTGGCTTTGAAACTTCTGTAACGGCAGCCGTATGTGGTTGGCGTTCCGGCATCTGTGACGACGAGCGCGATCTGCGTGTTGAAGAGTTTATGGAGAGCCGTCAATTTAGTGACGGTCGGCGTCGATCCCGCCCACGTAACTCCGCTGGCTGGAATAATCAACCCTGCGCCGAGCAGATTAAAATCGAGCATCAGCACGCCCAGACCGTCAGCATTCAGAGCGAAACCGTCCGAGACCGCGCGCGGCATCAACACATTCCAGCCCGCGCCGAGTTTCTCAGCGTAAGTGACGGCTCTATCTTGCCGCGTCACATTCGGATCAGTCGGTTTGAAAACGTGCAGCCGGGCGTTTGTTGCGCCGGTTGGAGTCGAAAGAGTGTAATCGCCGAGATTGAGCAAAAAGATTTTGCCTATTTCCTGCGAGTGGCCGGGGATCGTATGCCCGACGCTGGCATCGTGCGCTTGAATCCATTGATCGGTAGCGGAATTAACGCCGTTGGCCCAACCTTCGTTGTCTTGGACAGCAGGTTTGTAATCAATGAAATTATTGTCGCTCGCCAGCAGTTGCTTGAGCGCTGCCGCCGCGATCACTTTCTGCGTGGCGAAGTCGGTTTGCAGCGCCCACGCGTAACCTCTGTTTGTCGCCGTATCCATTATTTATTTTCTCCTTGCTCGGATTGGCTTTCGCCCGATGCTTCTTTCTCTTTCTCTTCTTCAACTTCAGTTGCATAGCCGTTTCCGATAATCGAATCGGCGAACGCGCGGCTACTCGTGCGGTAATAGCCGTCTTCGAGCGTTACGTCGTAAACGCCCTGTGCAATAAATTCCGGCGCGCCCGACTTGGCCTTCAAAACAATTTCTTTCGCCATCAGTAGTTTCTCCTTTTGTCAAAATTAACTTGTCCCGATTCGTTGAAAACTATCGGCATATTGACGACCGCATACGGTTTGCTGTTGATTGAATCAAAGCCGCGCACTGCTGGGAGAATGCGTGAGTGGCAGACGCGCCCGTTCATTCGCTCGTCGTTGAAAAATAACTGCGCGACGGCCTTTGAAATTTGAAAAGCGCGCCGCCGCGCCGCGCGCCGTTCGGTTTTGTCTGCGCCTTCGATTCGAGCGAAACAGACGAGCGTCAGAAGCGCGTCGTATTCCTGCATCTCATCTTGCGCATTGATTGAGAAATCGCTTTCTGCATCCGAGATGCGAACGCCTGCATCCTTCTCGATTGGTTTGAACAGCGTGTCGTGCAATTCCAGATTCTTTAGAATAGAATCGTCCGGCGCGGCGGCAAATTTCTCTTCTAAAAAATCGAATGTTAAATCTTCAACCGGGTCGTCCGTCATTGGAAAAACTCCTGCGCGATGGCCGTCGTGATGCCCACTGCTTCGTCTCCTAATCGCTTCATTGCACGTTCGTCATAAGGATTAGGCTTTTGACCGCTACGATTGCGCCGCACGATATAAATCTGGTCGCCGTCCGTAATGTATTCGCCGCCATCGCTCGGCGCGGATGACACGGGAATCAAAAATGCCTTTGCTTTGCTCGGATACAGAGTCGCTGACTTGTTTCCGCGTGCTACGACTTCCGCATAGTTGTAAGCCTTTGTCGGGCGAAGTTTGACTGCTCGTGTCTTTCCGTCTTTCAAATGCAGCGTCGCTGTTCGCGCGCCGCGCCGATCAGATTCCGCCGAGACAATGATGGTGCCGGTCAGCTTGTCGTAATCAACATCGCTCGATACGCCCGACTCCAAACGGTGAGTAACCTTCGGAACTTCTTCGCGGACTATCTCGGCACCGCGCTCGACAAGCTGGCCGAGCGTGATCCGTTTGAACTCCTCAATCTCGCGCGCGAGTTCATCTAAGGCTGTTAAATCCACGCTCATCAAAAATCGTCTCGATTGTTCCCATCGCTTCCGGCAATTTGTGCGGGCGGCACATTTCGTCCGCAAGGTCAAAAAACTCCTGCGCACGCACGACCGTTTGGCTCGGCGGCAAGTAGGAAAGAACCGTATTGCCTTCCACCTTTTCGCTTAAGACGATGCCGCCCGCGCGGACGACTGTGTTGAAATTGGCAATCAAAAAGTGCATTGCCATGTAGCCGACCGCTGCCTGCAAATCGAGTTTTGCTTCATCGTCCTCGGCGGCTTCGACCGCTGCGTTAAAAACCAAATCGCCGACCCATGAACGAATACGCCGTGCCGCCACACCGAGCGGACGCTTAATCTGCGCGTCCGTCGTCGGCGTGTCGATTTCACCGAACATTGCTCGAAATCCTTCGACAGTCAAAATCTGCGGCACGGCGACACTCCTGCGTTATTTTTTCTCTTTGTCTTGCATGTTAGGCAGAGTTTCGATTGCGGGTGACTCAACGATCAGCAATCCGCCGCTCAACAGGGCTTGAGTGGTTCGACTGCCGATGGTGTTGCCGAGAGTGGCTTTTTGCTTACGCACGATTTTGAAATTCGTTTCATCGTCGTAAAACCCACCGTCCTTGTCTTTCAATTCAACCGTGTCGCCCGGCTGCGCTTGTATATTCTTCATGGTTTCTTTCCTCAATTTGATAAATCGTTTATTGAATGGGAGAAGCTATGCGCTTCTCCCGATTGGAACTTCACCGCCTGCTTATTAGGCGAGCGGACTCATAAACACAGGGAAGCCATTTGCGGCGAACGAGATCGAGCCGTCCAGCACGACCGACGCATTGCGCTGCAATTTCGCGAAGCCGGTGTAGATCGACACAGCCGAGCCGAGGATCTGCTTAGAGATGATGCGTTCGGTTTCGACCATGAGAGGAATTGCCGTTAATTGGACGAGCGATATGGACGGGTCTTGAAGGACAATTTGCGAAGCGGGGACTTTCGTTGAAACGTAAAGCTCCTCCGGCATTGTCATCATAGATTTCAGCATCGTCGCCAAGAGCGGCGCTCCTGGAAACTGCTTGTTCTTGACTTCCGGCAAATTCAAATAATTGAGCGCGCTCGTCGCGTTGCCGATGGCCTGCATTCCGTTGCGTCCGAGCAATCCGAACTGAATCGCCGCCCGCGCGATGTCGAACCACTGTATGCCCTTCGTTGTATCCTCGACGCCGACGACCGCCGCCGCTTCGGACAAATCGCTTTGGTCGCCGAGAATAATGGCTTCGATTGCCATTCCGTTTAAGGTGTGACCCAAAATGCGCCCGACATCTTCCATGAACAACTGCACAAGCGAGAGCGAAGAAAATTGGATCGCTTCGTATGTCATTTTAATTTCGCGCGCTTTTTTCTTGATCGTTACGGTTTTCGTGTCGTAACTAATCGAGCCTTCTTCGATGGTCGCCGCCTCGCCGGAATCCTTCAGCACGGCATCCGCCAAATTGATGCGCGGAATCACGACTTGCGGCTGCGCGACGGTTTCTTCACGCACGACCAGATCGGGATAAAACGTGCTTTGCACCGCGCCGCGCATGACCGGATCGGTGAAAACTTCCGGGGAGATAAAACGCTGCCCGCCCGCTTGTTCGCCTGTTGTCGGTGCTAGGCTGGCTGCCATTGCGCGATCACGAAGCGCCTGAAGCTGCTCGCGCTGCGCCAGTCCCATTCCGCGCCGCACGCCGTTGCGAATAATTTCCGCCGCCAGATAGCGAGTGTCCTCTTCGCGGAAGAGTTCCTGTAACTGCGTGCGTTGCGGGTTGATGCCGAGTTCCGCGAACAAGTGTTCCGGCTGCAAGGCCGCGCCGCTCGCGTCTTTATACGTTTCCGCCATCAATCCGCGCAGACTGATGTTCTCTCCCTGCTGGCGACGCGCATCCATACGCGTCACCATTTCCCTGACTTTTCCTTTTAATCCGTGTGACATTTTTTCTCCTTCAATAATTGACTTTTAGTAAGTCAGGATTTCCGCCGTGCCGCCTGCCGCCGCGCCGTTCCACACTACGCCGTAGAGCCGCTCGACACCGTCCGTGCCGCTCACCCAAGCATCCGCGCGATTTTCGCCCGTTGTCCCGTCCACCGCCGCTAGTTTGACCAGTTGACCGGCGGTCAGATTGGCTGCCGCTTTGATCTCGACAAATTCCTTGAATCGGGTTTCGACGGTTCCTTGCCCGCCCGCTGTTCGTGACGGAACGACGAGTCGCCCGATGACCGTCGCGTTCGCTCCGGCCTTATCAATCGTTCTGTTTCCGGTAATCGCCATCAACGTATCTTTCGCTAGATTGGCGACCGCGATGATGGCGATGACGGCCAAACCTTCTACCTGCGCTCTGAGTTTCATTTTATTTCTCGCTCCTTATGGTGTTTGTGTTAGACCAGCCCGCCAGTTGACACGAATGGCTGCGCGCTGTTCTTCACGCCGCCTGCCGCTTCTACTTCGTCGCTGTTCTCCATCGAACTGCGACCGACGCCGAGTTTGTGTCCCACTTTGCCGCGATAGTAGGTTTCGAGATTGACGAGTTCTTCAGCCGTCGCTTTGTTGATTGTCCCGGCAAGGACTTCGTTGAGTGTGCCTTCTTCCGATCCGAGTTCGGATAACGTTGCGAGGCGCGTTACTTCCCTGCGCTTTTCACCGAGCAGCGTTTCGCCTTGTTTGGCGGCAGCCGATAATTCTGCGATTTTGATCGGATCAACATCTTTCGCTTTTGTGGCGAATGACAATGCCGCGTCCAAAACATTTTGCTCCGGCACGTCGTCGCCTTCGGCAGTGATGCCGAGCAAGTTTTTTTGTTCCTGAGTTACTTTCATTTTCTTCTCCGTTGCATTTAGTTTTGACGCGGCTAAGTGACGCGCGCGTGTTGCTTCAGCCTGTAAGTTTTCGTCGGTCGTTTGAGCATCGTCCGCTTCATCGGACGGCAAATTCTTCGCCAGACGGTCTTCGCCCATAAAGACAAGGCTCATCTCCCAAAACTCGATAACGCGCGTGACGATCAGCCGCACAATCTCGCCGTCAGCTTCTTCTAAAAACTTTTCCCAGAACGTGCCGTCTTTGACTAGATCAAGGTGCGAGAACTCGACTTCGGTCACGACTGTTACGCTGGCTGAATTGATAGCGGGCGGAGTCATCATCAAGCCGCACGCGGTTCTGTAATTTAGAAACGCATCCACCTTTGTCGTGACATTTATGCCGGGAACGCCGCCAGCATCTTTGCCTTCCTTGTCCCAGAACGAATCAGCGATCACGCCGCGCCAGTTGTCGATGTCGCTGAAATCATGGTTGGCGTAAATCGTTTTGCCTTTCAGCATATCGACCGCTGCTTCGAGAACGCCCGGACGTGAAAAATCCAGCCCGCGATTCGAGAGAAAGATTTGCGAGATCGCGCGAAAGTCTTTGTAAACGTAGCGGTCTTCGGTTAATTCGAGTTTGCCCGTCGGCACCTGCACGTTGGCTTGCGCTTTTCCGTGCTTACCTTCAAAGAACCAGAGCGACGCATTACTTAGAGCTTTCGCCGATTTTTCGTCGGGTGCGTGCGCCGGGATGTGTGCCAATAAATTTATCTTCGCGCGGTTCGCGCCGAGCATGATGATTCCGTGTTTCATTTCTTTCCTATGCTAAAATTTGATTGTTATGGAACGATTCAAACTTTGCTGGAAGTGTGAACAAGCCAAACCTGTTTTTGAATTTGGTGTTGACCGTTCTCGCTATGATGGCTTGAATCCGCGATGCAAGCCTTGCCTCCGAAATGCACTTGCCGAGTCTGCTAAACGACATCCTGAAACCGCACAAAGAAAGTGGCAAAAGCGTTATGCCCGCGATAAAGAAAAAATCCAGCAAAGAATGAAAACTCAACGCGACAAGCGTAGGACTGAAGGGAGCTACATCAGTAGAACTGAGAAAAGATGTAGCGGTTGTCAAACGGTTAAACCGATTGACAATTTCAGAAAACACGCTGGCTGTGCAGATGGTTATTATGGAGTTTGCCAATCTTGTCTTGCGGAGTATCGAAAAACCATCGAATACAAAGCCCAAAACAAAACTAACAAGCATCGCCGTCGCGCCAGAGAAAGAAACGCTGAAGGTTTCCACACTGCCGAAGACATTAAATCTCTCTACAAAAAGCAAGAAGGCAAATGTGCTTATTGCGAAGTGGATTTGAATAATGTTTTCCACGTTGACCATGTCGTTCCTTTATCCAGAGGCGGCACTAATTGGGCAAAAAACCTGCAAGTCCTTTGCGCTTCTTGCAACCTACGCAAGTCAGTTAAACTTCCTCACGAATTTTCAAGACTTGCTTCCCGCAATCACAGCGGCTAGACGCGACCTGCATCTGGGATGAAAAGGTGGTACGGCTCGCCCAGTTGTCACCAAATCATCTGAAATAGTTTTCCCGTCTTCTTCGATAAATCCCTTTATGAAGTTGACGGGGTCTCTTGAAATCGCCTTACCCATATTCGATTCATACATCTGCACAGCGAAGTCGCCGGGTTCGAGTGCGTTGAGGCGTTCAATGGCGGCCTGCGCAGTTCCAATGCGAATGATCTTGCCATCGAGTTCGCGGCAAATGTCGCTGGTGCGTTTGTCGAGAATGGCAACGATGCGCGCCAACTTAATTCGAGCTTGCGCCATTGAGCCGACATGCCCCCAACTTCTGATTCGTTGAACGCTCGTATGAATAATTGTTTCGATTGACCGGTCTGAGAGATTTTTAAGTTTGTCTCCGGCAGCTTGACGGAAGTCATTGAGTTCTTCGGGCGTTCGCTGGCCGAAAAGCTTTGAACCGTTTTCGAGATAGCGTTCTCGTAAAAAGGATTTGAGTTCGTCGGATTTGTTCGGCGCAAATTTTGAAAAGTAAAAATGGTCGAGTTCGCCGAAGAATTTGACTGACCGGGTGTCCGGGCCGCCGAACCGTAATCTGACGGGAGATTTGTCGCCGAAAGGCGTCGGGTCTTTGAGCCGGTAAAATCGGTAGATTGATTTTGTTGCGCGATTGATTGCATTGATTGCGCTTGCGCTCGACCAAGCGGCGCGAAGCTCGTCGCCGAGTGCGCCGAACGCTCGCTCGGCAAAGTCGCTTTCACTTTTGAAGTCGTCGTATTTGCTTTCGCGCAGGAATCTGCGAAGACGTTCGAGCAACAGATTGACAGCATTAGCGCCATAACGAGCGACGCCGCCTTGATACTGTTCGATAAACCGGTCGAGAATTTCATCTATTTGTGCCTCCGTTAATTGTTTTTTTTTAGTGATTCGATTGAAGTCGAACCACTAAGTTTGTCATTGCCTGCACCGAGCGTAATTACATCCGGCACGTAAACGTACTTTTGCGATTCACGGTTGAAACGCAAATTGAGAATTTTTGTCGGCTTCATATCGGGCGAAAAACTGACGGCTTGCAGCGCGCTCGCCAAACTCGGATTTGCTGTCATCAATTCCGGGTCGTAAGCAGATTCGTATCCTAGTTCTTGCGCTCCATCGTCCGGCGAGATGACGCCTTTTTCGACTTTCAAAAGCACCGTGCGGACGCGCGACTCATCGGCTTGCGCTTCTTTCAACGGATCGCGCGAGTGCGCTTTGTTGAAAGCTAAAGACACGCTGTCGATTTCGATTGCCGCGAGCCGCAAATCAAGACGATATGTCTGCTCTTGTCGCCGTTTCGCCAGTCGCACCATATTGAAAACGAGCGCGAGCAGCAGGTTGTAAACGACATCAGCGTATGTTTCCGTTGTGCTATCCGTTCGACCGAAGAAGGCAGGCTGCATTCCCAAGCCCGACATCACTTGTTCTTCGGACATCCGGTTGATGTCGTATGCGCCCTGCGCTCCAGCCGAGACATTCGTATGCTCGAATTTGTAGTCGCGGTAAGCGACGAGCAGCCCGTTGCTGAAGTTTCCCGTCAGCGAATCGCGGACGGCTGCCAGATATTTCTTCGCTCGACTTTGATGTTCGTCATCTGTTTCACCCGGACGTTTGGGCGGCGCAGTTACGAGCGCGGTCACGAGTCCTAAAATGCCCAGTTTCTTGGCGATGTATTTGACGTTATCCAGAATCGGCTTTTGAACGTCAATGATGGCTTCGACGGCGGCGCTCCCGGGCGGCTTTGCGTATGGCGAATTTTCAATTGTCGAGAGAGCGAGATATTGATATGTAAACGGATTCAGCGGTATCAATCCCGGTGAATCTCCGGCAGACGCTTTACGGTCAAAGCGATTCGTTTTTTGAAACGGCTTATACTCGCCGTCTAAATAGCGAAACCTGATTGATTCAACCGGAACCATGACGACCTTTTCAACGCGCCGTCCACCGAAATTCACAACGTCTTCACTGGACAATGCGCCTGACCACGCGATCTGCGTCAGGTATTGATTTATCAAACCGTCCACGCCCGCGCCGTGCAGATAGATGCGCGTCGCTGCTTCATTAAGTCGCGCGACGGCAGCTTCAGCAGTTGAAGATTGGGCGGCGATTTGCAGTTTGTGTCCCGTGTTGCCGAGATTGACGATGTTCGTCACGTACTGGCTCACATCCGGGTTGTACAAATAAAGATTTTTGAGCGCCGCCAGCATCTCGAAGTTGATGACGGGTGATACAGAGCCGTAACGCGAAAGATAGTTCGAGAAACTGCCGCCAACATTTTCCTGCGACGAGCGTCCGCCTTCGGGCAATTCATTGCCGCCTATTGTAAATAGGCTTGCCCATGCAAATTTTAATCGCTCTAAAATGCTCATCTCTCTCGTGTGTCTACCCGTTAAAATCGTGGATCAGTTTTGTAATCCGCTTCGATTAGCCTCGCGCCAGTCGAAGCGGATTTGGCATTGAATGATTACTGCGCGCGCCAGCCCCTACATCGCGCGCCCTGCAACCACGTCGTTGCCTTTCGTTGGGCGGAGACCATTCGAGATTGAATGCTGACTCATAGCCCGTTTCAATTCCCTCAAACTTCGCGTTTATTTGACCTCTACCGAAACGCCCCGCTTCGGCTACCTACGTCTCGACTGACAGGCCACAGAGACGCTTAGGGACACCCTAACGGGCGTATCCTGACTCGGGCAGGCAGCCCACAAATCCTGTGAACATGCCGACGGTTGTTCGCACTACCAGCCAGACAATCGCGAGCGCCATAAATCTGTCGTCGTGATAGCCCGGCAGCGCGCCGTAACTTCCGTTGTCAAACCACACCACCGTTCTCGCTTCATCGCAGAACGCCTGACTTGAAAGACCGAGTGCGCCGGTGCGCAGTCCGCGCTCTAACTCCATCGCCGCAAGCGGCTTTGTTTCCGTGCTGGTCGGGAAACCATGCTGCGCCTGCTCCATTGCTTCATCGAGCGTCAATCGATTGTCTTCAACCGCTCGCCGCAGCCGCGCATCGAGATGACGGTAAACGCGATCTTCATAGCCCATTTCAAGCAGCTTCCTGACTGTCGCGATGCCGGGGCCGTTGCGTTCAACGACGAGCAGCGCGCCGTTATAAAGATCAGAGAGTTCCGCAAGACGATCAGCCAGCAAGTCCGGCTGGCGCTTTAACGTTTCTTCGTACACTTGGCGTCCGGTATGCACCTCAATGATTTCAATTGCCGCCGGATCGCCGCTCTCAAGTCCCAAGCTCGTATCGCAGCCGATTGCGTATTCGCGTCCTAACACTGCGTCCGAAGGCTCGCAGGTTGTTTTCAAATACTCGGCCTTCACAACCGGACGGCCTGTTTGCTCGAAGCAATCCTGATCGTTTTCGGGATACTCGACTTGGAACTGTTGTTCGCCGCCGGGCAACTCTCCGATCTTGCCTCTGCGCCATGCAATGTAAGCCGCGACTTCCGGCGCGAACCATTTTGTGCGCGCAGGCACATAACCGAGTTTGAGTAAGTGGCGTAAAACCTTAACGGCGACGACGCGCTCGGCCACAGACAGAACTTGATTGAGCAATTGCTTGTACGCTGTGATTTTCTCCGAACCGCTGCCTTCTGCCGGAAAAGAAAAGTCTTCGATTGATTGTCCGGGCTGTACTAACACCCAAGACTTTTCGACGCGCGCTATCTGCGCGCCTTCGATTCTGTATTCGCGTTTCCACCACCATTCGTAGAAGTGCGAAGTCCAGCCGCCTTTGTTCGTCTTACCGTCCTGATAAATCGAATGAAACCACTCGATGCCGAATGGTGTGCTTTCGACCGCGACCTGCCCGCCCGCCGTCGCTTCGATCAAAGCGGTTGCTGCTTTGCGTTGATTGCCGCGCCAGAACGGAACTTCAGTGAGAAACAATCGACTGATTGTTTGACCACGCCCTTTTTGTTCATGTCCGGGCTGCACCGTCGCCGTGACGATCCGGCTGTCATTGGTGAACCAGATCAATCGATCCGTCCATTGCCGCACGCCGGGTCGCAAATGGTCGGGCAGGTTTTCGTACATCGTCTTAATGTCGGCGCGAAATCCTTCTTCAGTGTCAGGGTCTTGCGGCACAACGCGCACGTTGCAGCCTTCGAGCACAACAGCGTCAGCGAAGTCAGCAGCTTTCCAATAAGTAGATGAGCCGCCGCGCCGGAACTTAACAATGGCGTCGCGGCCTGTAACTTTCTGGTGAAGGTCTGCCTGAAAATCGTTGAACTTCAAGAGCGTCAGCTTGTTCTCATCGAACGCATCTCGTATCCAGATGAAGTTTTCAATGAACAGTCGGCGGATAGCTTGATCCGCCCATCGCGCGCGCCACCATGAAAGCGAGGCGCGCGTAATATCAATTTCGTCCGCTGTTCCCGTTTGGGTAGAGAGCCGGGCGCGGGCGCGTTCCGTCGCCGCCTTTGCTCTACCGACCTGCGCTTCCGCTGCTGTTGGTTTCCTGTTTGCCATATTCAGCAGAAGCCTTTTCGATTACCTGATCGGCGACTTTCAAAAGCGCGGTGGCCGCGCGCTCATCAATGTCCGGCAGCCAATCAAGCAGGCGTTCCCACATCGCCACAAAGTTTTCAAAGGTATGGCCTGCGCCGGTTATCTTGTTCAGCGCGTCGATTGACAGCTTGCTGTAATCGCGGTGCTGGTAAATAAGATCGCGGTCTGTCGGCCCGACAGTTTTAATCTGCTCGTAAATCTTCTGTCTGATCTCTTCGATCTCATTGAAGACTTTTTCGGCAGATGTGAGCGTTGCTTCGGGACGGCTCGCCAGATGCAGCTTCAGCGACTTTTCCCATCCGTATTTTTCAATCCACCCGATTTTCTTGTTCGCGCCCGCGCCGCGCGTGTACAAATTCTGCTTTGACCAGCCCGGCCATGTCCGGCGCATCTGCCGCTCGATGCGATCATGGTGCTGGCCGTTGAAGCGCAAATAGAGGCGTTGGCATTCTTCTATAGCTTCCGTTGAATACGGGCGCGGCATTAGGTGTCATTCACTTTCTCATCATGAAGAATTGGCAACCCGCATTCTTCGCACGGATGTTCGCCGGTTTGCGCTTTATTGATTTGCTCACATTTTGGACACTTACTTTGTTTATCCACGAGATTCCCTCGACTTCGCTCAAGGCAGCGCCTGATTGCGGACTCTATCTGCTCCAGAGGAGTCGGCTTGCGCATGATCTCCGTGATGCCGAGCAACGCGGCACGGGCGATGCCGAGCGAATCAACGTTTGCCGACCAGATTGCGATTTCAATATCCGTGTCGGTCAATCGTATATTTTCAGCGACCTCAAAGCCGCCCATCTCCGGCATCGCCAAGTCGAGCACAATCACACTGTAATCGCGGTGCTCGGCGCGTGCCGCTTTGTGCAGCGCGAGGGCTTCACAGCCTCCCGGCGCAACGTCAACAACGAAGCCGAGACTACTCAACCAAACGCGGAGCAGTTCGGCGGACGGCTCGAAATCTTCGACAATTAGAATGCGTTGCTTCATCTGTTCACTTGTGCGCAGCCATCGCCGTCACAATCCACCACATCACCCCTGCGCCGACGGCACTCATCAACAAACAAATGCCGCCGAGCAAGCCGACGAGCGGCCCGTAGCGATCTTTGACGAGGTTGTACCAGCGCATCTGCTCGCGCTCGGTGCGTTCGCGTTCGTGGTCTTCTCTATCTTGCGCCGCTTTGTCTTCTAAAATTTTGAGCTGCGCCTTACCTAGAGCTCGCTCAAGCTCGATGCGCGCTTCGACCAGTTGTCTGTCCTGTTCGCCTTTGGCTTTCAAGATTTCGTCCTGCGTGCGAAACACTGTTCTCAACTGGTCGGCCATCTGCGTGGTGGTTGTGTCAAAACGCCGCGCCATCTCTTCCAGCGTCGAGCGCATCACCGTCATCGCGCTTTCGATGGACGTGACTTTGTTCGTCACCCATAATTGGGAGGCATAGTTTTCTTTCAACTCTGCCACTTGTGCTTCGACCCTTGTGATCCGATCCGCTTGCGAGGTTCTCTCTGCCATTGCCTGCGTCGTCCTATCCCTGTAAAAGCGCGAGGTCTTCGAGCAGCCGCGCGTCGTTCTCTTCCAGCGTGATGCCCGCTTTCTCGAAAATCTGTTCCGTCGTCATGCCGGAACGGGCGCGCTCGGCGGCGAGCAACGTCACGACTTCCTGCGCGGTTTTCACTGCCAATGGCAGCATCTCGTAAAGCTTTTGCGTGTCAGTTGATTCAGACATAAACGCCTCCACAGGAAAGAACTTGCCGGACGCCCTCAGTGCCGCCTGCGATGGGGCCGTGCGGCGGGTCAATCGTGTGTACGGGAGCAGGCTTGCGCAGTGAATCGTTGCCGAGCACCGCGCCGATGATAAACATCGCGGCTCTCATGCTGGCGAGCACGGGCGCGAGTCTGGCCTGCGCTGCCGGATTCTTGATGTGCAGCGTCGTATCGTTGGCAAAAGCAGCAAAGGCCAGCGAGACCGTGCTGAACGCTTGTTTGAGATCGCCCTGCGCTGTCGCGTTGAAGGTTTGATAGCGGCGCGCGTGGTCGTTCAGCAGCGTCACGGCCGTGTTCAAATCAAGCAAATCACGCGTTAGTTCGAGTTCGCTGCTGTCGTCAATCTTGTCCTCGGCGCGCAGTTCGCGTTTGAGATCGATGCCGACAGATACGAGGCTTGCCATGCGGTCAGAGGCCACTGCCGCGCGGTGCAGTTGATCCTTGTCGCAAGCTGACGAGAGGAAGGCCAGACCGAGCAGCGGCGCGAGGAAAAGCAGCGGCACAATGCTCCGTAATCTTTGCCCGCCGGATACGCGGTCTGGTTGCGGCGGGACGCTCGACGCGAGCAATGCGCGACCGAGCGCGGCGGCGACAGAGCCAATAGTGACCAGCAGCGCCTGTACGCGCGGGTGACCGACAAAGACTTGCGGATTGACTGCGCTCAACACCACTGTTACTAAACCGAGAACCGAAATCAGTTTCGAGCGCGTGATCGAATGAGCAAACGCCGCGCACAGATGATAGATAACAATCAGCCTCCGCATAAATTCTCCTTCAGATGCCTTCGATAAAATCCGAAAATTAGTTGTGTGATAAATCGGCGATGGCCGCGCGCGTCATCGCGCGGTAGGCGGCTTTGTGATCGAGCGTGTCTTTCAGCGTCTTGTCATAGACTTCCGCGAACTTGCCTCTTTTTTCAAAATGCCAACTCTCGGCAACATCGACGCTGTGCGGGTTGCCGACGGGCGCGATGAACGTCCAGCCGTGCGCGCCGAAGATCGAGCGGATTTCGTTTTCGTTGAACAGCGTGTGACCGGCGGGAACTGAGCCGGGATGAATGAGCGTCGCAAGATCAACATCGATGGCGCGTCCGGCTTCGTGCATAGACGAACCGGCTGGCGGCGAGTAAGCAGTCTTTCGCCCATGCACATAATCGTCGTGCGCCTTTGCCTGCATCGCCGAATCACGATAAGCGTCGGACAAACGAAGAGTGCCGCCGCGCCGTTTAATCTCGTCGTTGACTTCGGCGAGCGACGCGGCGGCGTCGGGCGCGAGTTGAGCCATGTGCGCGGGCAATTGCCCATTTGCCGTTTTGTAGATTCCAAGAATCACGATTGGCACAAGTTTTGACATGACTTATTCCTTCGCCCGGATTGAAACGTTATGCGTGTGCTTGAGTGAAGCGATACGATCAATACCGCTGCCCAAGAACTTTTCGGCGCGTCCGATGAGCACGCTAAAGCAACTCCAGAAGGCGTGGCCGTGCTCGTCTACTGGAATGTTATTGAAGAAAGTTTGTGGATTGATTTCACGGCGCGAAGTGGTCGAGATTTCCGCGACGGCTGTGCTGCTAGAGATGCGCGACACCGAACCGTTCGCTTCGGCTTCGGCGAGCATGGCGGACTTTATCTGCTTTTCTAGCGCATTGATTTCCTCCTCAAGTGGACGCAGCTTCGCCGCTGCGTGTTCGTTAATCGGGTTGGCAGAAGCATCGAACACTTCACGAAGCGGCTGCAACATGCGGTCGCGCTTGGCTGTGACGCGCTTGTAAGCCGCTTGTCGTTCAGACCATTCGGCGAGCAGTTGTTCGACTTCTTTTTGCTTCGTGCGGTTCATAAAGAACGCACACTACGACGAAAGAGAGGAAAGCCGGAAGCCTACTTGTCCGAGTTGTCCGCACTTGTCCGAAATGACTTAAAATCGCCGAGTTGTCCGGTTTGTCCGAGTGGATTAGATGGAAGCGTATTCTTCAGGTTGGTGTGAGCGCACCCATGCGTTGAATGAATCTTCATACACGATCCATCCTGATTTAACTTTCTTACCATCAAGCAAGCCTTGTTCGAGTGCTCGAATCAAAGTTTTGCGCGAGGGCACAGGGTCAACAATCTTTGTTTGTTGAAGAATCTCTTCGATGCGGGAAAGGCGCAGACATGGGCGTATTGCGAAGCCGAAATCATATTGTCGAGGCATTAAAAGGAAATCTCCGTCGCCAGTTTAGGGGCTGGTAACGCGACGCTTGCAGAATGCGCCAGTGACCGGAGATTACATTAAGATTTATTAAGCCGCAACTTTTATTTGTTGAGCAGCGAGGCGAGATGATTGAGCAACTTATTTGATTGCGCTCTCATTTAGATTTCTTTCTGATTTTAGCTGAATCGCTCTGACGCTTGAATGTTCCTTCAAACTGACAACTTGCGCCGTGAAAATTATTGCAGTCGTGTTCTCTTACAACTACTCGATTGGATGAGAAAATAAAGGTTAGACGACAACCAATAGCTTCGCCATTTTCAGCGTCACGCTCGTTGAACTCGCCGTTAAACTCAGCAACATTTGCATCAATCCATTTAGCTTTACCCTTGAGACCGCCGATGCAAATGCCTCTGGTTCCGCCCGCAATTGAAATCTCAAAATTAAGACCTTTGATTTTCCCACGTTGAACTTCTTGAAAAGTTATGTCCCCTCTTCCATATTCGTCACTTCGGTAATAAGTGCCATATCGTTTTTGCGCCGACACCGTTGGGATGAAGGTTAGAACAAAGACACTGATTAAAAATAGCTTTTTCATAGATTAATAGTCTGATTTACTCCCATATACGGGTGCTTTCTAGCACGACGGCTTTGATTTCGATTTCGTCAAGATCGAACGGCAAGTCCTTATACTTCGGATTAGCTGAACGCAGAAGCACCATCCTATTCTCTTGCAAATGAAAATGCTTGACGACTAATCCACTACACGGCAGTTTGACTACAACCAACCGTCCATTACGAATCTCGGACAATACAAAGTTTGTTCGGCATGTAATACGGTCTCCATCATGGATGCCATCATTGCGTAAAGAATCGCCGCTGATGCGTGCCGAGACAAGCAGATCGCCGGGACGAGCATTAACTGGACGTGTAATCCAGACTTTACCGCGCGGCTCAAATAGCACAGTTGATCCGGCTGCTAATTGCCCGACATCTGGAACGCGAACGCGCTCTGCCCGTGTGAAACCGCTTAACATAATCTACGCCTTCCTTTTCTTTGCGACTCTTTCTTGAGCCTCGCCGCCGACGCTGCCTAAATCATCAACTAATTCCTTCTGCGCTGACTGTATATCTCTAACATTAGCTTGCTGTGAAGCCGCATCAATAAAGTATTCTTCTCTAATAGCATCTTCTAATTCTTCGCGTGCTATACGCCTGATGAATAGCGCCAAAGCTTCTTCATTAAAAATCGCATAAGGCTGCGTAAACGGTTCGGAAACTGCTCCAGATTGATTTATTTCTTTTGTTAAAAATTTTGAACCCTCACCGATTAGAAGCCAATTTAGCGAAACGCTTGTTTGATTTGCAATTTTGACAAGAACATCTGGCGCGGGCATTCTGCCCTTCAAATAATTACTCACAGTAGCGTGCGGAATATCAATTTTGCGTCCTATTTCAGCCGCCGAAGCAAAGTTAAACAATTCAGCGAAGCGATTAGCAAATGTTTCCCGTGAAACGCTTGTTTGATTTTCCTTGACCGAATCCAACATCTGTTTTAATATCTCGCCTTGTTTGGAACATTCGTTCCGATTGTTGCTCTGGAAAATACGACATGAACGCACGCGAAATCAAGGCTTTCCTCGCATTACGAGGATTAAAGGTAAACGAGATAGCTCTTGCGATTGGCGAGAATCGCGCCAACGTCTCGCAGGTAATTAACTATCTGCGTGCCACATCGCGCATCAGGAAGAAGCTGAAAAAACGTTATGGCATTCGCTTCGACAACTCAATCAAGGTCGGTGCTCGTTCTGAACACCGCGCAGCTTAATTTTTTTTGCCTTCAATCGACAATGCGATTTTTTTGAAATCTCGTAAGGAGTAAACATTGAAAGAAACTATCGAATTAGAGCCGCATGAAATTATCGAAAAGGGCGTGGGCAAACACGAAGGAGACGAGTTTGCAGAGTTCAATAATATCTCGCGCTCTAGTTATGAAAAATGGTCACGACGACCATGCTCTGATGAATCTCCGAGTTCGACAGGTTTAATCAATCCTATCAAGCGCATGGATCGCATCTTTGATTGGTTTCTTCTGCGAAACCCGTCAATGGCTGTTGCTCTTGTGGAGCGTTACTTGCGCAAGCTAAGGCGCTTCCGCGAACGTCAAAACGTTGAACCTCTCACGCAATGCGAATATCGCGCCCGACTCGCCAAAGTAATTGCAGAAAACACTGATGTCGTTACTGCACTGGTCTCTGGTGCGCCGCTCTCTGTTGTTCAGAAAGAGATGTCTGAATATCAGCAAGAACTAGATCAGCTAATGGTGAGACTTGAGCATTGCGAAAAAGGCAAGCTCGGTCTTACCAACGAAGGGAGAGAATTATGAGTAGCAACACAGCCTTTTGCAGCACGCCCGCCATCGAGCGCGGCAATAAAACGCACGCGCAAGTCAAGGCCATCTTCGGCCTCGCTCATCGCGTGCAATTCGATGATGACGACATACATCAGCTTGTCGAAGAAGTCACCGGCAAGCGCAGCATTCGCGCGCTGAACCGCGATGAAGCCGATAAGGTCATCGCCAAACTCGGCGGCGATCCGATTGTGTCACGTCGCACAGTTCAGCATCGCCGTAAGCAAGCTGGCGTCGCTCAGATTGCGCAACCGGCGCACCTTCAGTTAATGCGCGACCTCGCGCGCCGTCGGCAAATGACGGATGAAGGACTCGCACAACTCAGCCGCTCGATCATCAAAAAAAACACGCCCACCACAACCGCCGAAACCAACAAAGTTATCGAAGCACTCAAGGCGATGAACCGGAGGGATGCGCGATGACCTTTCTTGTTCATTCCGAAAGCCCGTTGATGGAAATCATCAAGTCTTCGCTTTGCGATGTTTGCCTCGACAGCGGCTTAACCATTACTGGCTCCAAACCGCGCCGCTGCCCTTTGTGCTTTCACGAAGACAAACGATTCAGCGCGCCCGCCGTGCGCCTTGCGCTTTGCATTTGGGAGCGTGAAGACAAGCAGCAATCCATTGATGAATTGCTTTTCGTCGCGGCGCGATTTCTCACACGCGCGACGAGCGAATATCCGATCTCGCTCGATACGCTCGCCGAACACTTCCGCTGCTCGGAGCGCAAAGTCAAAGACATGATCCGCACGCTCCGGCGCGAATGGCTCTTGCCCGTCGGTTCTTCGAGACAGCCGCCCTATGGCTATTTCTGGATTCAATCGGCAGCGGATTTCCTCAATTGGTCGAGACCTTATCGCTCGCAGGCGATTGATGAATTAGCGACGCTCTGGCATTTGCAGAAACGAAACTTCCCAGAGTTGGCCGGGCAAACCTCGCTCGACTTTCAGCAAACAGTCAAGGGCGAATTAGAGGAAGCGGTCAAATGAGCAAGCGCGCCGACAGCGACTACATCAACGACAATTTAGCGCGCGGCCTGAAAGTTCTTGAAGCCCTGCGCGGCACGAATTTCGAGCCGGTTTCGATCCAGCGCGTCGCAGATCGCACGAGCTTTTCATACGATTTTTGCCGTCGCGCTTTGCTCACTCTCAAGCTTCAAGGCTACGCCGCGCAAACGGAGAAGGGCTGGACGTTAGGCATCAAGCTGATGGAGTTCGCAGCTAACTATAACGATGTCTGCATAGCTGATTTATCAACTAAATCAGGAGAACAAAATGATGCAAGAAGATCGTGAGAACGTTTACTACTTGAGCGAGACCGTCCGCAACACGATGAAGATTCTCACAGTGTTGAACGAGACGCAGACGATTCCTGTCACTGCCTTCGACCTATCAGAGTTGACCGGCTTGCCGCCAGAGTTTTGCTTGGAAGCTCTCATTACCCTCGCCTTTGACGAGTATGTATTAGAAACAGATTCCGGCTTTCTGCAAGTCGGATTAGAGCTTCCGAAAATCAAACCGCACACGCGCCAGATACTCGTCCGGTCTTTCGATGACCGGGGCGCTCCCCCGCCGCGCGTGCGCCGTCCGAGCGGCGAATGGGAAGAGTAAAAATCCAGAAATTTCTGGATTTCCCTAAACACAAAGTTAGTTTTTGCTAAGGAATTTCTTTTTTGTCTAGAAAAAATCCTGATTTCTGGATTGAGAAGGAGCGATTATGAAGAACAAAAGCCTTGTCGAAAAAGCGAAGGAGTCGGCCACCGAGATCGTCGCCACGCAGCGCGACGCGGCGACAAGCCAGCAGTGCTTCGTGCAGCTATGGCAAACAATCGGCGGCATCAAATTGGCTGACGCACTTGCAAACAGTCTGAACGTTCAGCTTTTACGCGCGCTTGAAGGTGTCAAAGAACAGAAACTTTATCGAGATGCGGGATATTCAACCTTTGACGAGTTTCTTGATACCGATCCCAACTCTCCAATGCGCTATGAGAAATATCGTGAGCGCATCAATTTGCTGAACGCCGAAGGCGATGCAACTTTCGATTTTTTGAATAGCTTGGCGGTGCCGCTCTCCGCTCGCAAACTGCTCACCGAAGGCGTCGTTACCGTTGACGGCGACACCATCACAGTCGGACTCGAAAGCGCACGCATAGACGACCGCGCACGCATCACAGAAATCATTCGCACACTCGCCAGCAAGACCGCCGAGCAGACACGCACCATCGAGCGCGGCAAGAAAGAGCACGACAATCTCAAACGCAAGCTCGATGAAGCGAAGCGCACCGCCGCGCCGCTCGACAGCCAAGCGCACCCGTTCGGACAGGCGCTGCTCGCCACCATCGGCGCATACGCCAGACTCGTAACGGAAGCCCGCGCGCTGTCGGAAGAAGAATCAGACGGGATGCGCGGCAAGGCGATGGAACTGCTCGCCGCACAGCGCCGCGAACTCGAAGAAGCCTTTCGCTTCGACGGCGTGCCGCTCGGAACTTCCAACGAATTAACGATTACCGATGCCGACTTAGACGACATCGCCGGTGAAATGTAATTCCACTTTCAGGGAGACGAGTATGGACGCCTATCAAGTTTTCAATGACGACAATTTGCTGATTCTTGCAGCGCTTATCGTCCTGGGCATCGGCATCATCGTCGGCGCGGCTTTCGGCGCGGTTCGCGTTCACCTGCCGCTCATTAACTACTTTCGGGACTATCACCGTCGCCGCGCGGACGAGCGCATCGCCGCCCATACGCTGTATCTCAAAAATTTGATGGATTCAATCGGCACAACGCGCGTTGCTCGAACACAGCCGCGGACCGTCGCAGTAACAGAAAAGGTTATGTTGCGCAAAGCTCTGCCGATCAATTTCTCCGTGCGAGTAGTTCGCACGCGAAACGCTCTACCATTTCAAAAAAGGAGGAATCGTCTGTGAAGAAATAGTAGCAACGAATATACGCAAACGGCTTGCAGACCTTGCGAGCGCGTCGCACACCGACCGCTCGCAAGGCACATCATCAACCGGCCAGCCCCAACGCAGGCCACTACACGGAGGACATCATGTCAGCAACAGCAGAATCAGCACTTGGACGCAACGCAGACACGATCAGCGAAGCGCCGCCGCAACCATCAAACGTTTCATCTATCACTAAATCCAAGCCCCGCGTCTTGACGCTGGCACAGGAAGAAATCGTTCGTGCTTTCACGAACGATTACGACATCGAACACGATCAAATCGGATTCAGAGGCGAAGACCTTGAACCGATCTTCGACTTCGATGCGCTTTCAATACTCGCTCTTGCACTCACAGACTTCCGGGAAATCTCAGTCGAGCCGGGCGACTTTAATGCCATTGGCGGAGTTGCGACAGCGACCTGCGGAGTGGTGTTGAGTGATAACCGTCTGCGCGGCGCATACGGACACTGCGTCATCGGTCAAGTCCTGCACGACGGCTCGGAAGTAACTGACTTGAGCATGGCGATGGGCGTCGCCCGCGCGCGCGCCCTACGCACCGGCCTACGCATGGCAGGCTTCGATCCTGTGCGCGCTCATCGCGCTCATCGCGCTCATCAAGGCGAAAATTTGCCGTTTTCGCCACCCGAAGAGACCGACCAGCGCACGAAAGACTTGCGTCAGATTCACGCCCTCGCGGAAGAACTTCTTTGGGTCAAGGATGGAGACGAGTCCGAATACCGTCGTCAGATCAACACGCTCTATCCCGGCATCAACTCTGCGGGCGACATGACCGATCAGCAGCGTTCGCAGTTCATCGCCATCATGGGCGGATTGCAAAAGGCACGCGCACAAGCAGCAGCTACATTTCGCCCTTAAACACCAAACACGAAAGAGCCGCACTGCTCGTTACCAACTGAAACAGTGCGGCTCTTTCCTTTACCGAGACGATCATCTCTAATGTCCAATTATAACTTAGGTGCATTAGCACTTCAAGAAATCAAAGAGGCAATGCGCGGCTTGCGCGGCGCTCTCGCAAAGGCCGAAGCCGCGCGCTTGGCTGCACGCTTCGATTGCCATCCCTCCACAATTTACAGCCTGTCCGCCGACGAGCGCCCGGAGCGAAAAGTCCGCAGCGACAAAGGCAAACGTGCGCTCGATCTTGAGCACGACGGCCTTCGTCTCGTCGCAGAGCTTGTCGTACTGAACAACTTCGATGTCGATCTGGCAATCGAGACGGCGAACGTCAACGGCTGCGAGATTCCGGCAGCGCTCGGCACGGTACAACGCTATTTGCGCGAGCACGGCCTTAACAAGCGCGCCAACACGAAGCAGAACAATCCGCATCGCCGGTTTGAAGCGAAAGCGCCCGGCGAGATTTTTCAATTCGATATGTCGGGCGTCAAAGAGCGATGGGTTGACATCAAAACACGCCGCATTCTGCACGTTCCCGCAACGGAAGTTTCAAAGAATCACCCGAACAAAAAAACTAGCCGAGTGCCGCTCTGGAAGTTCGTTGTGAAGGACGATTTTTCGCGCGTCACATACATGCGCTTCATCGCTTGCAACCGTCCGACATCCTCGCACGTTGCTGATTTTCTGCTCGAAGCATTTCGAGAATTGTGCATTCCGAAAATGCTTTACACCGACAACGACGGCACGATCACGGGAAAGCGTATGCGCCGCGCCGAACGCATTCTTAATGACGCGTTCAAAGAATCAGGCGGATTCAAAATCGAAACGCACTTGCCCGGCCAAGCGCAGGCCAGCGGTAAAGTCGAACGCTCGCATCAAGTCGTTGAGAAATTCGAGAAACTATTTTCGCTTGACGAAGAACATCGCACGCTCGAAGAACTTGACAATTTTGCGCGCAACATCTGCACGCGGGTCAACTGGCGCGAACACCGCGCGACCGGCGTCGCGCCGATGATTCGCTGGCAATCGCAACGTCAAGTTGTGCGTGTCCCGCCGCCTGCGCTGCTCAACAGCGCTTTCAAGTGCGACGAGTTCACGCGCGTTCTTTCCGCCGCTCTGACGATCAGCATCGACGGGCAGGTTTACCAACTCCCGCGCAAGCGTCCGTTCTCCGACTATGCGAATCAGAAAATCAGCATCGTCTGGCCTGCGGATGAAGCCGATTGGTTCGTCGCTATTCTTCCGAACGACGACGAATATCAAGTCGAGCGAAAACTAGCAGGCACAGACGCCGCTGGCGAATACAAGGCCGCCGAAGAATCCACGCGCCAGCAGAACATCAAACGACTGGAAGTGTCCGCACATGCCCGCGCAGAGGAGCGCAAAGCCGACAAGACGCGCATCATCAAGCCGCTGATGGATAGGGTTGAAGAAGCTCCGCAGAGCGTCGCTTTGTTCCCGCAACCGCGCGAGGAAATGAACGCCGCGACGCTCGCCGAACTCTCGCATGTGCCATCTGTTTCAGCCGGGCGATTTATCACTTATTGGGAAGCTTTATTTTTGTTCATCGAAGAAGGCTCGCTCACAAATTCAGCCGCCGACAAAGCGTATCTCAAAGTTATTTTCGCTGGCCGCGATGAAATGCTCGACACTGATCTACGCGCCGAAATCGCAACGCATACACCGCAAGTATCCACCATCACAGAAATACAAAGGAGAGCTTAATAATGTTGAGCGAAATAGGAGTCATCCGTGAGTTCAATCGTATCGGTCTCTTATTAGGGCGCAAAAATCTTTCGCCTGAAATTCGCGCCGAACTAGAAGCAGCAAGGTCAGCATTGGGCTGGGCGGTTTATCAGGAATACCCGCGCCCGTCCGAGTGGTTCGCTGAACACTTCGCAATGGAGGATGCGCAAATTGAGCAAAGCAATTCTCAAAGATAATTCATCTTCAACGATGACCGCAGACGACTTGCGCAAATTCAGCGCGGGCATCGCCGCGTTCCGCAAACGGTTCAATCTCTCAATACGCGAAATGGCTGTCGCCTGCGGCGGCGCGGAAGCCGGAGTCAGCAAAGCCACCGCCGAGCGGCTTATCAACGGCGATCTGAACATCGCCTACGCGAGCAAAATTAAAACTGCCGTCATTCAGTCTCTATCTCTTTTTCTGCAACGTCGCGGTCTGTCAGAAACCGAAGTTGCCAGCCAACTCAAAACAATTTCTACCGGAGAGGAATATCAAGCCATGATTTCACCACGCACGACCTTGCCGCCCGACGTAGCACGCTTCTTCGGCCTGCGCCGTGATCCTTTTACGTCCGCGCCGCGCGCCGCCAGCGAAGTTTTCACCACGCCCGCGCTCGATAACATCGCCGCGCAAATCGAAGATGCAATCAACTATCAAGGCTTCGCTGCCGTCGTCGGCGACATCGGTTCCGGGAAGTCGCTTTTGAAGCAGCGCACGATGGACACCGTCGAAAAATCCGGCGGCAAAATCCGTTTATTGTGGCCTGAATTTTTCGAGATGGAGCGCGTTCAAGCGGGCGCAATCGTCTCATTCGTGCTCGAAAGCTTTGACCAGAAGCCACGCCGCAGCCTTGTCGCCGCACGCGAGCAGCTTCGGCATCTCCTCGCGCACTTAAACGAGCAGGGCATTCGCATCGCCATCGGCTTCGATGAGTGTCACCACCTGAGCGATACGACACTGAGCGCATTGAAAAACTTCTGGGAACTCGGCAGCGGCGGCTATCAACGCTATCTCGGCGTCGTACTGTTCGGCCAACCGCTTTTCAAAAGCAAGTTGAATGATTACCGCTTTCGTGAAATTGCCGAGCGCGTCGAAGTGATCGAGATGCCCGCGCTCGCCAGGCACGCATGGGACTATGTCGCGCATCGAGTGAAAACCGCTGGCGGCGACGCCGAAAAGATATTCGAGCGCGACGCTATCAAACGGCTATCAGAGCAGGCCATCACACCGCTCGCGCTCGGTAATCTCGCCAACAATGCGCTTCTCAAAGCGCACCAACTCGGCGAAAAGAAAGTGCTCGGAGCATTCATTGAGAGTACGGACGGCGAGCCGCGCGTGCGCTCGATGCGCCGCGCGTAGCGAGAGGAAGCAATGAAGCAGATTAAACGAAGAGGTCAACGATGGACGAGCAAGAAATGAAAGAAACAATGGTCGGGCGGAAGATTATAGATGTACAGCATGATCCGCTATACACCGGCACAATACACGTAACACTCCAAGACAAAAACGGCAGCACAACTGTATTTTGCATCGGAATGCGCTGTGGTGATCCACAGATCACTCGCTCAAAAACTAAACGCGCTCTCGGTTCAATCCGAACAGAGGAGAATTGATTTTGCTCATCTACGACATCGAAATTGCCAACGCTATCCCTTCGCGCGACGGACTACGCACGCCGAACATCTCCTATTGCGAAGGATGGACTGACTTTCTCGGCATGGGCGTCTCCGTGCTCGCTTGCTACGACTATGTCCGCGACCATTATCGGGTGTTCTGCAAGGATAATCTGGCTGACTTTGCTGCGCTCGCCGAACGTCACGATGTCCTCGTCGGCTTCAATAATCTGCGCTTCGATAATCAAGTTCTAACCGCGCACGGCATCGCCCTCAATCAAGCATCTTGCTACGACCTCTTCATCGAAATTCAACGCGGACTCGGCCTCGACTTTAACAATCCAGCGCAACGTCGCTCCGGCTATAACCTACAAGGCATGGCCTACGCTAACTTCCGCGCAAAAAAGAGCGGCAGCGGTGCCGACGCGCCCGCACTATGGCAAAGCGGCAAAACCGGCAGCGTCATTGATTACTGTCTCAGCGATGTTCATCTAACGAAGCGGCTCATTGACCGCGTCATTCGCGGCGGCGCGCTCGCAGACCCATTAGACGAGCGCAAAAGCATCTCTATTCGTCGTCCGGGAGCGTAAGGATGAAAGTAACTACTCTGATAGACCTTCCCGATGTGTACACCTGCAACGTGTGTAATGAAACTAAGCCTATTGCAGAAATGTGCGTGACGCGCCATAGGAAAGAAAAAATCTTTGATTTGCGCCCGCGCTGCAAAAATTGCAACAACAAAAGTGAGCGCGGCCATCGCCGGGAATGGAAGCGGAACTACCTGCGCCGCTGGCGTTCGCGGAATGCAAAGCTAAACGAGAGCTATTGGAAAGACAATCCCAGAGTAAAAGAGCAGGCAAGGCTTCGCGCGGCGGCGCGTTCCACAGAAAAACATGACGCAATCTTGATTCAAGGCACCTCTGTTCCGCAGTCGGGCGTACTGTGGTGGAGACATTTACCTCTCCGAATAGCAGCAAACGCATAACGCGATAATGAGCAGAATCTTATGTTGACTCACTCAATACACCTTTCCTAAAAAGTACCACTCGCGTACTATAATTCCTTCCATTATCGTGATTCATTGATCGAGAATATCGTGTATCCCGTCACAGAGCAAAGAATAAATAAAAAGCACAGACAGAAAGAGAAGTAAATGTATGTAAACATCTCTTACTACTTTTCTTTTATCTCTGTGCCTCTGTGTCTCTGTGGCTAATCCGTTATTTTGAAAAGCGTGTGGCGAGCAGTTGGCGTGCTTGCGCGTTTACTTCCTTGTATTCCAGAAGGTAATCGGGCGAGGGTTTCATTTGCAGTATGAAGTTCAATTGTTTGCGCGCGTCATCCTTGCGGTTCGTGGCGAGATAGGCACGCGCGAGCGCGAGGTGCAGCAGGGAATTTTGATCGCCGACGCGCAAGCCTTTTTCTAAAGTGGTAACGGCGCGCTCAGAATCGCCGCCGAGCATAGAGGGCAGTTCCGTATCGAGTTGGCCGAGCGCCATATATGCGCTGCCGCCCTGATATGTGTCGTCGATTTTTAAGACCATCTCCATTTCTTGGCGCAATCTTTTAGCCGCCGCGATGCCGCTCAAAGGGCCTTTTAGTTGGGCGTAGCCGCCCAAGTTAGCGCCGAGCCAGAAATGGCCTTCCGGCTTGCTCGGCATAATCGCCGCCGCCGCTTCGCCCGCCGTCTGGCCCTCGCGGAAGGCCGCCTCGCGCTCATCCTTGCCGAGTGAATCGTTGTCGCCGAGCACGTAGCTAATGCGCGCCATGCGCCACGCCGCATCGTAATTGTCGGGCGCGGCGGCGCGCGCTTCGCGGAGCAAGGTTTGGCCTTCGCGCACCTTCGCCGTGTCTTCGCGCGCCGCATAACGCTCGTCCGCCTGCTTGATTAAATCATTGATTGGCACGCCGGGAGTCGCGTGCGTTTCGCTTGTCGTGGTTGATTGCGACGCGCAGGAAGAGAGAAGCGCGCACAGACAAACGGCAATCACCGTGCGCCGGATCGAACGAGGAATGTTATGTGCCATACTTGGTTGCTGCTTGCTTTAGCTCGTGGAGTAATCACTGTAAAATAACAGATGAAGCATTCAATCGCCACCGCCGCGCCGGTTAATCGTCGCGTGGATAAGAAAGAACGACGAAGAATTTAATCGCCGCGATGAAATCATTTAATTGATGAAGCTCTTCGGGAAAGGGAACGATGAATTGGAAACTTTGACAAGATACTTTGCGGTGGCTGTCGGCGGAGCAATCGGCGCGTGCCTGCGCTTTTATCTCGGCGGCTCGGTTCTTTCACGCGTCGGCGCGCCGTTTCCTTCCGCGACCTTTTTTATCAACATCACGGGTTCGTTCATTATCGGGTTTTTTCTGACGCTCGCCATCGAGCGCTTCGACATCAATCCGCATTTGCGTCTCGCCGTCGCCGTCGGCTTCGTCGGCGCGTACACGACCTTTTCCACCTTTGAATACGAGACCGCAAAGCTTGTCGAAGAAAGACATTATCTGCTGGCCTTCCTAAACGTCACGCTAAGTTTCGTCATCGGGTTCGCCGCCGTGTGGTCTGGCATGGTCGCCGCGCGCGAACTGGCCGGACGCTCCTGACGACGGTATAAATAATTGTTAGCCGCTTAGGTTTGCTATGTATGTAAAATTTGAGTTTACACAAGAAGATTTAATTGATGTCTCACAACGCTTCTCAGCGCGCTCGAAGGTGGTGCGTTCATGGCGATGGAGGAGGCAACTATATAACGCACTCTTTGCAGGGCTGCTCGTCTTTTTATTATTTCTTAGCAGTCCCCTCAAAGGATTGATATTGGGTTTGATTGCTGTCGGAGTAACTGCTCTCATTTATCCAAACTTACATAAAAAGGAAATTGAGAAAAGGTTGCGAAAACTCCATCGGGAGCTGCTCGGTGATGCAGATTCATTCATTTGTGAGATAGAGCTGACAGCAGTAGGAGTCTGGTTGAGACAGCTCAATAAGCAGACGACGTTCGAGTGGGAGAGCGTTGAAGAAATTAAAGAGACAGATAGTTCTGTGGACATCCTCACACGAGACGGCGGCGGCGTTGTCGTCCGAAAGAGAGCCTTCCAATCACTAGATGAGCAAAAGCAATTTATAGAACTAGCCCAGAGCTATCTTGAGCTATGTCGGATCGGGAATTCTCAAAATACCCCACAGCTAACAAATAATTCGAGCGGACTGCCCGTCAGCGATTTATTCAAAGTCGATTGATAATTCACTGGCTAGGAGATATTCACGGGCAGCGACTCGATCCCGGCATTATGTTGCACGATACGCACGGCCTTCGATTAATTGCACGCGAAATGTTCGATGAAGCTTTGCGCGCGGCAAACGCAGGGCAGGCTGTGCGTCGCGCCGTCAAACTCGAAGATGAACGCCTGACGATTGTCGGGCGCAGCTTTGATTTGCGAAAGCTTGCTGGCGTGTTTGCCGTCGCAGTAGGCAAGGCGGCGCGCCCGATGGCGGCGGCGCTCGATGAAATTCTCGGCGCACGACTCAGGCGCGGCGTCATGTCCGCGCCGTTGATCGATAAGAATTTGTCTGCGCGCTGGCAGCAATTTGCGGGCGGGCATCCTTTGCCGAATGCGGATAGTCTCCGCGCCGGACAAGCGGCGACGGCGCTGCTCGCACACGCTGCCCGGCTTTCCGCAAATGACAGACAAGCGCTCGTCGTCTTTCTCGTCTCCGGCGGCGGTTCGGCGATGATGGAAGCCTTGCGCGCCGACGATGTTTCGCTCGCTGACTTGCAGGCGGCGAATAAATTGCTCGTTCATTGCGGGGCGACGATTGCGGAAATTAATGCGGTGCGTCGCTCTTGGTCACGCATCAAAGGCGGCGGCTTGAGCCGGTTTGCGGGAGACAGCCTGCAAATCAGTTTGATTGTTTCCGACACAAACGCGGGCGATGAAGCAAGCGTCGCGTCCGGCCTGACATTCCCATCAACTACCTCGTTCGATGCTCAAGACATCATACGGCGTTACAAACTCGCGGCGCAGTTTCCGCAGTCGCTTCTACATGCGCTGGCGGGTTCAGCGAGTGAGCCATCCCTCGCTCAACCCGACACGGGCGCGCATTCGCATTACATTTTGCTCGATAACGACGCGGCATTAAAAACTGCGGCGCGTGTTGCCGTTGCGCGCGGGCTTATCGTGCAGACGGCAACTGATCTTGTCGAATCTCCAATCGCAGAAGGTTGCGCGGAATCGATTTCACGTTTGCTGCTGATGCGTGGCAGCTATGCGGCGAGTGAAAACAGGCGCGGCGTGTGTTTGATTTCCGGCGGCGAGTTCCGTTGTCCTGTGCGCGGGCAAGGCGCAGGCGGCAGAAACACGGAAGCGGCGTTGCGCTCGGCGCTCGACTTCGAGCGGGAAATTCAATCGAATCAATCAAGTGATGCGCTGCCCGACTTCGTCGCGCTTTTCGCAGGAACGGACGGCATCGACGGCAATAGTCCTGCGGCGGGCGCAATCTCCGATGACACGACGCTTGCACGCGCACGCGCTCTTGGCATGAATGCACACGATTATCTGGCGCAGAGCGACGCTTACACGTTCTTTGCCCGACTGGGTGACGCCATCACGACGGGCGCAACTGAAACGAACGTGCGCGATGTGAGAATTATGCTGGCGCGTTGAAGCGAGTTGAAGTAAGCGGTGTGTTAATTAGTCGCAAGTTGATTTTCGGAGAATTTCATGCGGCGCAGAATATCCTGATAGCGCGCATCATTGCGGAGCGCGTCGAACGCGGGCGTGACTTTGAGGAACGGCATCGAGAAACTGTGCGTTTGATAAGCCCTTTCGAGCCACGCGAGAGCCTGCTCTTTGTCGCCGAGACTGGCATAGTTTTGTGCCTGTCCCAATGCGCTGCGATTGATGTCGCCGTTCTGCAAAATGATTAATTGCTTGCTCAAAATTTGCGAACAACCGGCGCTAAGGTAAGCGTCTCTGATGGCTCTGGTCGCAACCGGGCTGATCTCGGCGCATGAAGCGGCGACGTTCGCTCCGTCATCGCTGCCGAACACGCCTAGCTGCGCTGAAATTCTGTCGCGCAAACTCTTTGCCTGAACAAGTTCATTGTTGAGTTCGAGCGCGGCTTGAATGTAATCGCGGGCTTTCGAGTAGTCACGCGCGAAGTAATAAATTTCTGCTACGTCCGCGTTGATCGGCAACGATAACGGATCGCGTTCGAGCGCTTTGTGAATCTCCGCTTTGGCTTCCGGGAAACGCTCTTCGCATTCAAGCAGCACGGCGTACCAATGATGCGCCGTCGCATAATCGGGATCGAGCCTGATTGCCGTTTTGAATTCATTTTCCGCCGCCGCAAAATCCCAGTGATGAAACATTTGTATAAAGCCCAAGGATGCGTGCGGCTCGGCTAAAGAGGCATCGAGGGCGATGGCTTTCTGTGCCAGCCGCTCGCCTTCGCGCCAGCGCGGTGAGTCGTAGGGATCGAAGGCGTAAACGTCTGCGAGGCCGGAATAAGCGAGCGCAAAGTTCGGCTCCGCGTCCAGCGCGCGCTTGTAATACTCTTCGCTCTTAATCAACCCCCTGTCGCTGCGTGTATTCCATAGATAACGGCCTTTGAGATAGAGAGCGCGCGCTTTGCTTTGCGGCGATAAGAACTCCTGCGCGTTCGATAGAGTGGCGGTGGACTCCGAACGCCCGCGATTTCCCTGCCGCAACTGCCATGCTCCGACGCCCGCCAGCAGCAGCAGCAAACATAAAGGCACAACCGCAAGCAACCAGCGCGGCCTCATCCGGCCTCTCGCCGCCGCTTGTGTGGTCATTGCTGAAACCGCGCTTGATTCTAAATTCCTGCTTGCAGGTTCGACGGCGCTTCGCGGAATGAGCGCCGCCGACTCGCCTTCATGTTCGACGCCGGATGATACTTGCGGCTCGTATAACTCGTCTTTATCGATTGAACGCGCCGAATCTGAAAAGGGAATTTTACTGTTCCCGGTAGCCTCGCCGTTGCCGTTTATCTCGATTGTGTTTGTGTTCCCAGCAAGCGTCGCCGCCCCATCGTGTATTTCGCGCACCGGCGCGACAAAGCGATAGCCGCGTTTCGACACCGTTTCGATATAGCGAATGCCGCCGCCCGGCTCATCGCCCTCGTTGAGCGTTTTACGCAGAACGGAAATGTTGAACGTCAGATTGCTTTCTTCGACGAAGGTATCAGGCCAGACCGCGCTTAATAATTCCTGTTTCTGAACAATGCGCCCGCCGTTTCGCACCAGCACCAACAGCGTCTCGAAGGCCTTCGGCGTCAACGCCACGGTTTCCACGCCGCGTCGCAGAACACATTGCGAGGCATCGAGGGTGAACGCTCCAAACTCGTAAGTGCAATGATTTGCGAGGGATTTATCCATTCTAAGAATTTTCTAAGAAGAATCTTCGCTCTTTCTTAAGACATTAAGGCGAGAGTTGTGGCAAAACCGTGTCACGCGAAGCGTTAGTAGCCGGGATCGTGCGTCTTGTCGGAAAAGACGCGCGCATGGATTCTAACCGCTCTTTGCGTCTGCGACAAGAATTTCAAAATGATTTCCTTCGATTCGCCCAGCTCCCCTTTGAAGATAGACGAAGCGAAATTCTATTCGACGGCGAAAGCCGCTTTGTTTCGGCGGGCGCTCAAAGCACGCGCTAAACAGAATGTACGGTTTTAGATAATTAAGGAGAAGGTTCCCCCATGCGTTTTTCGTCAACACACTTCCGGCGCTCGCTGGTGCTCTTTACTTTCACTTGTCTAACGATCACGGGCATTGCTTTTGTTCCCGCAATCCGCGTTATCGCGCGCGCCGAATCGAGCCTGCTCTGGACGCACACGCCCGCCGCAGACATCAAGTGGTACAGCCTGACGGATGCGGGAACCGTGCTCGTCGGAACAGAAACGAGCCTTTATTGCCTCAACCCGGAGAACGGGCAAATCAGTTGGCAGCGCGACGACCTGAAGGGCATCAACGAATACGAAACGCGCGAAATCACGGGGACGCCGCTGCTGCTCGTCGGTGATAATTCCGGCGCGGTGATGAAGAAAACGAAACTCTTCGCACTCGATCTTCTCACCGGAAAAACCATCTGGGAAACAGACAAACTGCGCGGCACGACCGTGCAGATCGCGCCCGACTACGAAAAGGATTTAGCTGTTTTTCTGACCATCGAAAACAATTCGCAGACAAAAGCCAAGCCCGACATCACCGCTTTGAGATTAACGACGGGCGAACTTTTGTGGCATTCCGAATTCACGGAGAACGTAGACCTTTACGGGATCGAGCGCGGCAGCAAGTATTTCCCGAAGTACGATCTCTCCGGCGCGCAGCCGCCCGTCTTCGATGCCGATTCAGTTTACTTCACATACGCAGGACTGCATCGCTACAGCCTCGCGGACGGCAAGCTGCTCTGGAAAGTTCCGTATGACGTAACCGAAGGCAAAATCAAGCAGGGCAACGCGCAGGCTTTGATTGACGGCGATGTGATTTATACGTCCGCCAAAGGACAGGTGCGCGCCGTCGATAAAAACACGGGCGCGGTGAAATGGACTTCCAAAGATTTCGGCGGCGCGCTCGCGGAAATGAAATCGGCGAACGATGTGCTTTACGGACGGCTCGGCGGCGCGTTCTACGATTTCGGCAAGCGCGAATACGTCATCAAGAAACCGCTCGGCGTCGTCGCCCTTGATAAAAAAACCGGCGCTCCCGTCTGGAGCTACGACAAAGCCGAAGGCAGCATTACCAATATGCAACTGCTGCCGGATCAGCACACGCTGATGATCGCCGACGAAAAGAATTTGATCGGCCTCGACACCAACAGCACGGGCAAAGTCAAAGAAGCCTTCAAAACCAAACTCGAATTCAAATATAACTTGGGCGCCGCCGCGACCGCCGCCAAAGTCGCGCGCATAGGCTTCGGCGGCCTTTCCGCCTTGCGCTCGAAGGGCGCTGACACGACGGACGAACCCGTTGCCATCTCGCGCCGCGAAAACGGCACCGTCGTCGTGCGCGGCAAACAACACTTGCTTGCCTTCGATCCCGGCTCGCACGCCATTAAGTGGTCAACGAAATACGCCGCGCCCGGCGTTCCCGGCTGGCAAAAAATTGCGATGACCGCCATCACCATCGCCTCCGCTGCAATGGCCAAAGGGCAAGCGAATTATTCACTCTCGCAGGGCAATACGTCTTCCGCCTTCAACTCGAATAAAAGCTACGTCAACGCGCTTTCCGGCTACGAACAATTCATGTCGAAGCGGTACAGCGCGACGAAAGCGAGCGGCGTTTACACATACGTCTTGACAGACATCAAGCAGGACAAGGAAAAGGGCGCGGGCATCGTCGGCGTCAACATGGAAACAGGCGAGGGCGTGCGCCAAATTCTCTTCAAAGACAAAAGCCCGGACTATGAAGTAGACGAAACAACAGGCCGCGTCTTTAATCTGCGCAACCCGAAGGAATTAACTGCCTTTGTGGTGCAGTAATCACACACGGTTCTGGTGCTCTCCGCAAGATTGTTCAATCAATCTTTGTTTTGGAGCATCGGACGCGGGCGACGAAGCGACGAACGTGAAGCGAGGCGCGTTCGTCGCTCGCCTGCGAATACACGGTTACGAAACCATATCAAACTAATTTGCGCACAGAGAGCGCCGCTTTCATCTCGCAAAAATACCGGGCGCTTGTCCGTCACGACAAATAACATTCTCGAAAGTTCGCATAAAGGAATACATAAAGGAATACACAATGAATAACTTCGCACGTCTCGGCAGAATCTGTTTTTGTTTTATCGCAATCATCATGCTCGGACTCGGTTTGTACGTCAGCCGCTCCACCAGCGCCCAAACGGGCGGGCAACCCGGCGCGTTCGATCCGTCGTTCGGCACAAACGGTGTTTCGCCAGTAGCGACTATTCCTGATTACAGTTCGGTTGCTAATTTGACCACACTGATTCAGCCGGACGGAAAAATTCTCAGCGGCGGTTATGCTCAACCCGCATCCGGCGGGACTGCCTTCGCACTCGCCCGCTTTAATCCAAACGGCTCGCTCGATACCACGTTCGGCACGACCGGCGCGGTGGCAACACCCTTCGGTGGCACGGCACAAATTTCAAGCCTCGCCCTTCAATCCGACGGCAAGATCGTCGCAGGCGGGCGCAACAGCTTTAGTTTGGCTCTCGCACGCTACAACACAGACGGCTCACTTGATACATCGTTCGGGACGGGTGGCAAAGTGGCGACTGTTCCATTCGCCAGCGACGCGTCTACGTTCATCAACGCGGTGGCAATCCAACCCGACGGCAAGATAATCGCGGCGGGTCAGAGTTCTATCCGCGATGGCAGCGGCACTTCATATGCGGTCTTGGCAATCGTGCGCTACAACACGAATGGCAGCGTCGATACGACGTTCGGCACGAACGGCTTCGTTACGAATAACTTCGGCGCGACTTCCAGTATACGACAAGCGACGGCATATTCCGTCGTCATCCAACCGGACGGCAAAATCGTCGCTGGCGGAACAATCAATAATTTTAGCGGTGGGCAATTTGCTCTCGCGCGCTACAACTCGAACGGCACACTCGATACGACTTTCGGCACAAGCGGCAATGTGCTGACTTCATTCGGCGTGAATGGCGGCGAAAAGATCGCTAAGATATTCCTACAATTCGACGGCAAGATCGTTGCAACCGGCACTGCCTACTTCGGTGACGGAAAATTTGCTGTCGCTCGTTACAACGCCAACGGTTCGCTCGATACGTCATTCGGGACGGGCGGCAAAGTCTTTGCCAACGGCGGCGGCAACGTTCTTGTTTATGGAGCGGCGCTTTTGCCAAACGGTAAAATTTTAATTGGCGGCAACGACAACAATAATGGTTTTGGAGAGTTGGTGCGCTTTAACTCTGACGGCAGCGCCGACATGACATTTGCGAACGGCACTGTATATACCATCGAGCGCGGTATAGGGTTATACGATCTCGCCCTTCAAACCGACGGCAAAATCATCGGCGTCACAAGTCGAGGCAGCGTGTATCGTTTGTTCGGCGATATTACCGCAACTCCAACACCGACTCCCACGCCGACACCAACTGCGACTCCGGTGCCGACTCCGGTGCCGACGCCCAGCGCCGACGGCGAGCTTGATACGACTTTCGACGCGCCGGACATTAGCGGCAATGTCATAGACATCAATGTGCGTTCGGACGGCAAGATACTGCTCGGCGGTGCGTTTACTCCCGGCTACGGCGGCGCACGCCTTAACTCGAACGGCTCGCTTGACCCTACCTTCAACGCATACGGAGATGAGTTCAATCGCCACATCATCTTGCCGAACGGCCAGTTGCTGGTGGCGGGATCAGTCGAAGACAATCGCTTTAGCTCGCCGAAGTTTTACTATCTCACTCGTCGCTCGGCAAACAATTCGGGCGACAACACCTTCGTCGGACTGGAGCTGACCAACAATCCCAATTTCAATCCGCTGGTTTACGACATTGCTCTGCAAACGGACGGGAAAATCATTGTCGTCGGCGCATTCGGTTCCGCCAACGGAACCGCTCACGTCAACATCGTGCGCCTACAGAGCAACGGCGCGGTTGATACAACCTTCAATCCGATTGTCGCTCCGAACGGCTCCGGAATTCGGCGTGCCATTATTCAGCCCGACGGAAAAATACTGATCGGCGGCGAAATCTCGCAGGTCAACGGCGTGGCGCGTGACCGCATCGCACGTCTCAACGCGGACGGCACGCTCGATACGTCCTTCGTGGCGAGCTTGTTCACGTCGTCGCAGGCGGGCACTTCCGGTTTCGACGACATGGTGTTGCAGCCGGACGGTAAGATCGTGGTCTCCGCATTCAATGTGGGCGGCTATATCCGACGCTTGAACGCCGACGGCAGCCTCGACATGACGTTCGCCGTTATGCAACCCACAGTAGGCTATCGCACCCGCACGATTGCGCTGCAACAGGACGGCAAGATCGTCGTCGGCCTCCTGAACAATTCTCCTGCGGGCGCTGTTCGTCGCCTCAACGCCGATGGAACAATTGACAGCACCTTTAACGCCATCGTTAATAGCAGCATCGACGGCCCCACGAAGATCGTCGTCCAGCCGGACGGGAAAATTCTCGTCGCCGCCAGGGGCATCTCCAGCGTCAATGGCGTCAGTTTGAGCCGGGACATCATCAGGCTCAAAGGTACGCCTGTCTCAACGCCGACTCCGACGCCCACACCTGTTCCGACGCCGTCACCAAGCCCGAGTCCGACGCCGTCACCGAGTCCGACGCCGACACCTGTGCCGACACCAACGCCGACTCCGACGCCCGTGCCGTCACCAAGCCCGACGCCTTCGTCTGCGACAACGCCTGTCGGCGGCAACGTCAACGTGCAGGCGGGCAACGGCGTGATGCTCACGTTTCTCAACGTGACTTCGGCAGGCACGACAACCGTGACGCCGATTGCGCCGACATCAGCCGGACAATTGCCCGCAGGCTACACGTTGCCGACGGGCGGCGTGGCTTTCGAGATTGCGACGACAGCCACTTACAGAGGCTTGATCGAAGTTTGCATCAGTGTCCCGAACATCACAGACACGGCGGCGTTTGCTGCCCTGCGCGTCATGCACCGCGAAAACGGCGTGCTCGTTGACCGCACGGACGAACGCGACTTTGCGCGCAAGGTAGTGTGCGGCAGAGTTTCGAGCCTTAGCCCGTTTGTCATCGCTTCATCGAATGTTGACGTGATTGCGGAAACGAACTTTTTCGTGCGCCAGCAATATCTCGATTTTCTGAACCGCGAGCCGGACGCAGGAGGCTTCGCTTACTGGACGGGAGAGATCAATAAGTGCGGCGCGGATCAATCTTGCATTCGCCGCAAACGCATAGACGTGTCGGCGGCCTTCTTCGTCGAAAACGAATTTCAGCAAACAGGCTATTTCGTTTACCGTCTCTACAAAGCATCGTTTGCGCGCCAGCCGACCTACGATGAATTCACGGACGCCGCGAGCCGTATTATCGGCGGCAGCGATTTAGCGATGGAGCGCGCCGATATCGCCGCGCGGCTCGTTAATCCGGCGTATGCTTCGCTGGACGCGAGAGGCTACGTCGAGCAGTTGTACGCGAATGCCGGAGTGACGCCGTCGGCGAGCGAAAAAGATAATTTGATCGCTGGCTTAAACAACAATTCGGAGACGCGCGGGAGCGTGCTCTCGAAAATTGCCGACAATCAAACGCTGCAAGCGAAGGAATACAATCAGGCGTTTGTGCTGGCGGAATACTTCGGCTATTTGCGTCGTGACCCGGACACGCAAGGCTACCAATTCTGGCTCGACGTTTTGAACAATCGCGTGAAGAACAATTATCGCGCGATGGTCTGCGCCTTCGTCAACTCCGTCGAATATCAGGATAGATTCACTCCCGTTCATTCCCACACGGATGCGGAGTGCGGGCAGTAAAGAAACGAAGGCAGTAAAACTTGCGGCGGGCGGGTTACTTCATGTAATTCGCCCGCCTTCTTTTTGCGCGTAACTTTACGCGCTGAATAGAACGTTCACCTTAATGCGAAAGGGAAGATGCTGGCGGCATGTTTCTTCGCGCTCTGCTTTGTTTGAAAGCTTCCGCGCGTTGTTAGTAGTATGATTCAAAGTGAACATTAATTTTGCGGCAGGGATTGATATATTTTTGGCGGCAGCAGCATTCACGCTCAAGCAAGTGCGGCAGATCAGGGAAGGAAACGTTGTCCTTGACGGCGTCGAACTTGAAATCATGCAGGGCGAAATCACTGCGCTGGTCGGAGCGTCGGGCGCGGGCAAAACATCTTTGCTGCGTTTGCTGAATCGCCTCGACGATCCGACGAGCGGCGAAATCCTTTACGACTCGAAACCTATCAATCGCTATGATGTGCAGGAATTGCGACGCCGTATCGGATTCGTTTTTCAAACGCCCGTGATGTTTCCCGGCACGCTGCGCGATAATCTGCGAACGGCTATTATGCTCGGCAAACAAACTGAACAAAGCGGCGGTGACGGCGCTGATAACAAGGATGGAAACGAGCAGCGAATTGCCGAAGCATTGCGGCTCGCGGAGTTGGATGCGGCGCTCCTCGGCGAGCAGGACGGCGGGCGGCTCTCCGTCGGCCAGAAACAACGCGCCAACATCGCACGCGCGCTCGTTACCGCGCCGGATGTTTTATTGATGGACGAACCCACTTCGGCGCTCGACCCGGAAACGGCGGATAGATTAATGGACACGATTCGGCGCTTGAAACAAGAAAGGAAACTCACCGTCGTGATGGTCACGCACCGCTTGGCGGAAGCGCGCCGTGTGAGCGACACGATTATTGTGATGGAGCGCGGGCGCATCGTCGAAGCGGGCGCGACGAAGGGTGTATTCGAGCGCGCGAGTATTAGGTTCTGTTGACATTTCATAAATTGCCACTAGCTTCAGCTAGTGGACAAGCTTGAGAAGAAGAAAGGCTTTAGCCGAAACAGTGGGCTAAAGCCAAAAGGAATATTGGAAGGAAGATGTTCGGCTAAAGCCGACTGCTTTGCTCGACATAACCACTAGCTGGAGCTAGTGGCAATTGAAAAACAAAATGCTAGCACAGCCTAATACGCGAAACAGTTTGTTTCTCGACACAGGAAATTAAAAGTGTGTTCGGTAAAGGTAAAAGAGCGTGCTCCTCTTTCTTCAAAATTCAGAAGCCGTTCATCGCGCGGTGCTCGAAGTTTCGTGGCCTGATCTGGCGCTCGCCTTCGGGCTGATATTGATTGCCGTCGGCATTTCGCGCTGGCAGAATCTGGGATTAGCAAAGGATTTCGTCGTCGGCGCGTTGCGCACAGTGCTGCAACTCGTGCTTGTCGGCTACGCCCTCGTTTACGTTTTCGCGCTTGATCGCTGGTATCTGGTAGTCGCGGCTTTGATATTGATGCTGCTGGCGGCGACGAGAGCGGCGGTTAATCGCCGGTCTAGAAACAGTCGAAAGCTTTTGATGATAACGGGCGCTGGCCTCCTTCTCGCATCAGGATTTACGCTTCTTTACATTACTGCGCTCGTCGTGCGCGTGCATCCTTGGTATGACCCGCGATATTTGATACCGCTGTTCGGTATGATCGTCGGCAGCGCGATGAACGCCGCCGCGATTGCCGCCGAACGCTTGCAGGGAGAAATGCGCGCCCGCCGCGCGGAAATCGAAGCTTATCTCGCGCTCGGCGCGGATTACCGGCAGGCTTCCGCAGAGGCTGTGCGGCAGGCTTTGCGCGCATCATTTATTCCGACGGTGAATGGTCTTATGGTCGTCGGCATCGTTACTTTGCCGGGCATGATGACGGGGCAGATTCTCGCCGGTTCGTCGCCGCTCATCGCCGTGCGTTATCAAATCGTCGTCGTGTTTATGCAGGCGGCGGCAGTCGCCATGACGAGCGCCGTCATCACTCTATGGTATCGCCGAACATTTTTTACGGACGCGCTGCAACTCAAACAAGAAATAGAAGCAACATAAAAGTTCAGCGTAATAAAATTGCAGCGTAAAGTTTTCGAGGAAGAGGTGTTTTATGCGGGCTGTTTACTCGTTCAAGCTTATCCGCACGGCAAGAGGCTTGTGCCTTTCCGTGATTGTTCTTTCGAGCATCGCGCTGTTTTTCGGTTGCGCGGCGAATCGAGTGCGTTCGGAAAATTCTGTGAAAAGCGACGGCGCGAATGCGTCGAATAGCGCGGGCTTGCCGGAGAGGGGGGACACGGCAGCAGCAGCCGTAGCAACGGCAGCAGCAGGCGGCGTGCTGACCGGCAAAGCTGCGCTCGGCGATTGGCGGACGGACGCGCCGGGCGTGCGACGCCGCATCACGATTGCTGATCTGGCGAAACCCTTCGACACGCCTTCGGTCGATAACGGGCCTGATCGTGTCGCGCGCCCGGCGAACGCGTGGCCGAAGGTTCCCGCCGGTTTCAAAGTCGAAGAGTTCGTTACGGGATTAAACGCGCCGCGATTGATTCGCGCCGCGCCGAACGGCGATGTGTTCATTGCCGAAAGCTACGCAGGGCGCATACGCGTGCTGCGCGCGAAGGACGGCGCAGGCAAGCCGGACACCAATGAAGTTTTCGCAGACGGCTTGAACAAACCCTTCGGCATCGCGTTTTATCCGCTCGGTCAAAATCCGCAATTCGTCTACATCGCAAACACGGATGCAGTCGTGCGTTTCCCGTATCGCAACGGCGATTTGAAGGCGCGCGGGCAAGCGGAAACCATCGTGCCAGACCTTCCGGGCGGCGGGCTTCTTCGCGGCGGCGGGCATTGGACGCGCGACATCGCGTTTTCCAACGACGGCAAAAAAATGTTCGTCTCCGTCGGCTCGCATTCCAACGTTTACGAGAACCCGAACGAGAACGAAGAACGCCGCGCCGACATTTTGGAATACAACCCGGACGGCACGAATTTTCGCATTTACGCAGCGGGCATACGCAACGCCGTCGGCATCGCCGTTCATCCGCAGACGAATGATCTGTGGGCGTCCGTTAATGAACGCGATGGATTAGGCGACGACCTCGTGCCGGATTACATCACGCGCGTTCGTGATGGCGGCTTTTACGGCTGGCCTTGGTTTTATATCGGCGCGAATCAAGACCCTCGACACAAAGGCTCACACGCGGAGCTACGCGATAAAGTGATTGTGCCGGACGTGCTTTTGCAATCGCATTCGGCTTCGCTTGAAATGACATTTTACACGGGCAAGCAGTTCCCGAATGAATATCGCAACGATGCCTTCGCTTCCGAGCATGGCTCTTGGAATCGCTCCAGACGCACGGGCTACAAATTGATTCGCGTGCCTTTGCGAAACGGCAAGCCTGTGGGCGAGTACGAAGATTTTATGACCGGCTTCGTCACCACCGAAGGCAACGTGTGGGGCAGACCCGTCGGCGTCACGACGGCGAAAGACGGCGCGCTGCTTGTGTCGGACGACGGCTCGAACACGATCTGGCGCATCTCGTATCAAGGCGAACAACGCAGATGAATGAGTGATGCGTGGAGCGGAAACGCGAGCGGCGTGAATTTTGTTTCTTAGCAGGGCTTACGCAAAAAGCAAAGATGTAGATGATAATGGCGGCACGATTTCTGCTAATCAACGGGCGATCAGACTTGATTACTGTCGAGATCTGCTCAGGAGTCAGATTAGCTACACGCTCACGAGATGTGCCGAGCACTACAGCCATGACCAGTTGAACCGATACTTACGCGGCGACAAACCGACACCACGCTTATTCTGGAAACAGGCCAAATATTCAATTGCCACCTTTCTGGATAACCAATGAAAGGTTGGGTACGAGGGTGAGTCCGGTAAAGAGTTTTAATCCTTTCAATCCGGTTTTGATCGCCTGCTTGACGGGTCGTAGCCGGTCAGCGCTCAAAGCGGCGTGCCACAAGTCTATACGGTCACGCAACCCTTGCTTGGTCGGCTCTAACAGAATCGCCTGCTGCTTGCTGCCATCTCGCAGTATACGCAAAATTTCGTATTCGGTGCCGCCCCGTATGCCCCGTCGAAGCAGCATCTCCCACGGCTCTGTTTTATCTATTCGGTTGCTGAATTTGCGTGCCGCCGAAAGTGCGATGCGCGGCGGCAGGTAGTTGAGCAACGGTAGCCCCGTCGTGTGGTGTTCGATTGGAAAGTGGCGATACGGCGTTAAGTTTAGAAACAGATAGCCGCCTTGTTTGAGCGTCGCCCATACGCGCGGCAATACCGTTCGGCGCTCGTTCGGCAACAAGTGTTCATACACTGCGCTCATAATCACGAAATCAAATTCGCCGACATCAGGCGGCAACTCTTCGCCGCTCGGCGAAAGCAGCAGCTTAACATTCGACAGATGATAAAACCGCGCGCGTGCGCGTGCCACCGATAGCAATTCATCGAACAACTCGACGCCGACGATCTCCGTTTGCGGAAACATACGCGCCAACACCATCGTTGAAGCACCGCTACCGCAGCCGAAATCGAGAATGCGTTTGCCGGTAAAATCGCTTTCGTCGAAGTAAGCGCGCAAGTCCATCTCCAAATCGCGTTGCACATACGCGGGGTCTTCGTCGCGCCCGATTTCATCGCACAAATAAGCCGCGCCCTTAACGCGCAAAATATGCTCGATCAATTCCGGCGAGTAATGCGTTTCACAAGAAGCGCGCGGCACGAACAAATCAGCTTTACGCGGGTGAACGGTAATGCGCCTCACACCGCCCGGCAGTTCTTCAACATCGATGCTCGCATCCGGCTGGTTCAGCGTGTGCATATTATTCTTTTCTCCGTTGCAATTTGCGTAACGCTCCGTCCACCCCACATCGAACCGGAGTTGCGGTACGGCAACCGTCAGTGATTATGCCCGGCGATGTTGTTTGTAAATTGCACGTCCCGCGCCGTTGCAGCGCAGTCGGCTTTTCCATTGAGATCGCGCCAGTGTGGGAGAAGATGCCGCACAATATATATTCTTTACGTTGTAATTAAGTCGGATGCCCTGAGGCGCATCCGTGTGGTCTCGGATGCCTTGAGCGTGACCGTAACCTACTTCGCTTCCCGGCGTCAAGACGCTTTTTCCGGCAAGCAGTAAGAATAACTTGTTCGAGCCTTTATCATAAATTTTCAAGCACGACTCGTTCTCACGTTCGCGCTAACGCCGACTTGTCTTGCCACGTTACGTCGCGCTTTACTTTGGTACAGAGCGCGATAGCGTCGTCTAGCGCGAACCGCTTTTGCTCAAATCGCTGTGAATTAAAATAGCCTTCGGTTAAGATCGCTCGTGCGTAAGTCCTACTTAGCTTTTGCCGTCAACGATTCTTGCTAATTCACCGAAGTGTTCAATTAAGTAATCGGCTCCGGCTTCTTCTAATTCAATTCGGCCTCTGAACCCTGCGATGTAGCCGCAAGTTTTTATCTCTGCCGCATGTCCGGCGAGTATGTCAACGCGACTGTCGCCGATCATCAGGCATTCGTGAGGGCGTGCGTTGCAACGTTTCGCAGATTCGAGCAAAGGCTGCGGCGAAGGCTTGCGCTCCGGCAGGCTATCGCCGCCGATGACGGTCACGAAATAACGGCTTAGTTCAAGACCTTCGAGAATCCTGTTCGTAAAATCAAAGGGCTTGTTTGTGACAACGGCCTTCGGCAAATGACGAAAGCATTGAAGTGTTTCGATGACTTCCGGGTAAACCTGTGTTTCGTCCAGCAGGTGCGCCGCGTAGTGTTCACGAAACATCTCCACGCCGCGCAAGGTTTCCGCCGCCGACGGTTCCCGTCCTAAGCTTTCACACAAAGAACGCTCGATTAATTTCGTCATGCCTTCGCCGACAAAGCTGACGACGCGCGTTTCGTGCAGCGGCTCGTGTCCGAGTTGGCGCAACATCAGATTAACCGCCGTGACGAGATCGGCGCGCGAGTCTACAAGCGTGCCGTCGAGATCAAAAAGTAAGCAGCGATAATTCGTCATAAATTTTTTTGGTGTTCGCTTCCTCCGTGAGCGTTGTCGTGAATTGCCGTAGCGCTTCGGACAGTTGAAACGATTTCTCGCGGCCTCTCTTCAACGGTGTGTATAATACCGCAACCTACACAACAGACTTCTTTTCCCTGAAAGGACTTTCCATGCGATTCGTTATCACGCGTCTTTTAATTGTCGGGCTATTGCTCGCTTCCGCTGCTTCGCTCGCTTCAGCGCAGAAGCGCAGCATTACCGAAAAAGATTTGTTCAATTTTACATGGGTCGCAGACCCGCAGGTGTCGCCCGACGGCTCGCGCGTCGCCTTTGTTAAAGTAAGCGTCAACGAAAAAAAGGATGGCTATAACACTTCCATCTGGACTGTTTCGATGAGCGCAGTGGATGAGCCGCATCAATTGACGAGCGGCACGCGCGATTCTTCGCCGCGCTGGTCGCCCGACGGAAAATATCTCGCCTTTGTGCGCGTCACGGAAAAGGACGGCAAGCCGGATCAATCGCAATTATTTATGCTCGCCATGAGCGGCGGCGATTCGTTTCAATTTACGAATTTGCCGAAGGGCGCGAGCCAGCCCGCATGGTCGCCCGACGGCAAATCAATCGCCTTCGTCAGCACCACGAACGCCGAAGACCTTGCGAAACAAAGTAACCGTCAGCGCAGCGAAGAACAATTAAAGCGCGCCGTCCAAGCCGAAACTCCAGCGCGCCCGAACACCGAAGAGAACGCGCAAAATCAAACGTCGCAACCAACGCCGCAACAAACTCCGATGCTTCCCGCAGCACAGGCCAAGAAACCTGTCACGGAAACCGAACGCGAATCGGATGTTCGTGTCATCACGCGCGCCGTTTATCGCTTCAATGGCGCAGGCTATCTCGATGCCAAGCACCCGCAGCATCTATGGATTATCGGAGCGCCGCAGAATGCTGACGATAAAGTTGTCGCTAAGCAATTAACCGACGGGCGCTTTGAAGAAGAAAATGTTTTGTGGTCGAAAGACGCTTCGCAAATCTACTTTGTCTCGACACACGTTGACGAGCCGTATTACGAATTGCCGAAGACGGATGTTTACGCAATCTCGCGCGCGGGCGGCGAGACGACAAAGCTCACCACCATTAATATGGATGCAGGCACGTTCGCTTTGAGTCCGAACGGCAAACAGCTTGCGTTCGTCGCTGAAGTCGCGCGCCCTGTTAATTCATATACGCAGCCCGATTTGTGGATCATGGATGTCGCGCCGAATGCCGTGCCGAGAAACTTAACCGCAGGCTTCGATTACGATTTAGGCTCCGGCGTCGGCGGAGACAACGCGCCGCCACGCGCATCCTCAGGCAATGCGCCCATCTGGACATCGGACGGGCGCGGAATTATCGAAGTCTTCGCCCGCGAAGGCACCGCGAATCTAGGTTTGTTCGATTCAGCAAGCGGCAAGGAATCCGACATCACGCGCGGCAATCAAGCCGTGACGAGCTTTCGCGCTTCATCCGACGCATCGAAAATCGTCTGTGCGCTTTCGACGCCGACGCGCGTGGGCGATCTTTTCCGGCTCGACCGCACAGGCACTCAAGCTGTGCAATTGACGCACATCAATGATGCGATGTTTGCGCGGCTCAATCTCACGGAACCCGAAGAAATCTGGTACAAGAGTTTCGACGGCAAGCGCGTGCAGGCGTGGATACAAAAGCCGCCCGACTTCGATCCGAACAAAAAATATCCGCTCATTCTGAACATTCACGGCGGCCCTCATTCCGCATACGGCTACGTCTTCGATCACGAATTTCAGTGGATGGCGGCGAAGGGCTACGTCGTGCTGTATCCGAATCCGCGCGGCAGCACAAGCTACGGGCAGGAGTTCGGCAACGTCATTCAATATCGCTATCCCGGCGACGATTACAAAGATTTGATGGCGGGCGTTGACGAAGTAATAAAGCGCGGCTACATAGACACGAACAAACTCGGCGTAACGGGCGGTTCGGGCGGCGGGCTTTTAACGAATTGGACGATCACGCAAACGACGCGCTTTGCGGCGGCAGTCGCGCAACGCGACATCGCAAACTGGGCGGATTGGTGGTACACCGCCGACTTCACGCAGTTTCAACCCACATGGTTCAAAGCGCCGCCGTTTGAAGACCCGGACGACTACAAAGCACGCTCGCCGATTACATACATCAAGAACGTCAAGACGCCGCTCATGCTGATCTTGGGCGAAACAGATTACCGCACGCCGACGGGCGCGGGCGGCGAACAAATGTTTCGCGCGCTCAAGTTCCGCAAAATCCCGACGGTGATGATTCGCTTTCCGGGCGAGTCGCACGAACTCTCCCGCTCCGGCCAACCGTGGCATCGCATCGAACGCCTCGAACACATCGTCGGCTGGTTCGATCACTGGCTGATGGGAATGCCGAAACCCGAATACGAAATCGCGCCCGAACGCGACGTACCCGTCCGATCCGAAAACGCGCCCGGTCAGCAACAACAACCGCCGCAAGCGCCGCGCCCTTAATGCAAAAAGCGTGTGTGAAGTACGGTGCAAGTAGCTTACTTCACGCACTCTTTTACTTATGAATTAAGGAGTTTGCCATGCCTGCAAATCAATCGCGCGCCTGTTCGCCGGTTTATTGCTCCCGCGCTTCGTCATGCGGCGGCGCAGATCGCTTATGCAGCACCAAGCGGGCAACCGCTACGGAGCATGTCAGAATTTGACGCATAAACATGTCTATGTACAAAACCCTACTAAAACTCGTTAGCTTTTGAGAAGTCAAAACGGCTTTTTGTGCCGCTTCCATTTCCTCACAAAAGCTTGGATCAATTCACAGCGATACTATTGATTGAATAACTGTGCAAATATTATGGCAGAACCCTTTAATGCCTCGTTTGGGGCAGGATATTAAAGTTCCTCTTACCTATCGCCAAAGCAATTTTTAGTATCTGCACATAATGTATTTATGCTATAAGCGGCTTCGCAACCTACAGGCGGCACGTTATGCTATAGGCTGAGAAGGAAAAGTCATGGTCACTACAAAACAAGCTACGGCAAGCGCCGAGCATATTTATATACGGTTAGATCAATTACGGTTCGATCCTGCAAATCCGCGCCTTCCGTCAAGTATTGATGGGAGTGACGATAGTGCGGTGCTCGAATGGATGCTTGATGATGCCACTATCATTGAGCTGATGCGGTCAATAGGTGAGAACGGCTACTTTGACGCAGAGCCATTATGGGTGGTGAAGGCGAAAGGAAATAAAGATATTTATGAAGTAGTAGAAGGCAACCGCCGCCTTGCTGCGCTCATGTTACTCGATAATCCGAAATTAGCCCCGATTAAAAAGCAGGCAGTGCTTGACGCAAGTAATGAAGCAAAGATTCCCATTAAAGATAAAGAATTTCCAGCTGTTGTCTATCCCGATAGTGAATCCATCCAAGATTATCTTGGCTATCGGCACATTACCGGAATTAAACCATGGGGATCGCTGGCTAAGGCCAAATATCTTGACCGGCTCCGACAAACTCTTAAGGAGAAAAGTCAAGAAAAGCAATTTCAATCTTTAGCTAAGACGATTGGTAGCAATAGCCCTTATGTCGGACGGTTGCTAACAAGTTTAGCTCTTTATGAAAGAATGAAAAGCCATGATTTCTTCAGGCTGAAAGGCGTTGACGAACAAAGTATAAAATTCTCTTTAATAACTACAGCTTTGCTGTACAGCAATATAGTTCAGTTTTTAGGTTTGAGCAGCACTTCCGATCCGAGTTTGAAAAAGCTAGTTGATCGTCATCTGGAAGAACTCACTGAATGGATGTTCCAGCGCGATGCCGAAAGGACAACGCGGCTCGGTGAGTCAAGAAACTTAGGGAAGCTAAATGCTGTGGTTGGCAGCAAAGCGGCTTTGGATGCGTTCAGAAACGGCTCCTCCCTCGACGATGCATCGCTCTTGACCGGTGTGCCAACAGAGGTATTTCGCTTATCTGTTGCAAAAGCTAAAGGGCATCTCCAGAACGCCAGCGACTACATACACAAGGCCAAAGACGCAACCGAAGCAGATGTTGCGGTATTAGCTGACATTGAAGACCTTGCGGCCTTTTTGCACAGCTCATTACAAAACGTTCTCACTAAAAAGCCGAATCGGAAGACGGGAACGGATAATCGCTGACTTGCCGTAAATCGGGATAGCCCTAATGTCTAAGAAAGCCTCACCCTTAAAAGAATTAGGAAACTTGCCTTCTACTCATGACGCCCATGAATGGGCGGATTATATTGAGTTGCTTTGTCTGGCTAGTAAGGATGGGCGCATTAGCAAGGCCGATGCGCTGGATTTTATCAGGGAAAGAATAAGAGATTTGAAGGAAGGTAAACCGATTGAAGGGCATGAGGCGGAGGATGAAGAAATTGAAGCAGAGATGGGCATTGAGAACAAAGATGAAGATGATGAAGATATTGACGCAGAGACCATCGAGCCAGCAATCGCAAACGATAAATGGGATGTAAGGGGAGATAGATGGTTCGACCATCTCGAATACAGAGCTGGTGCCTTTGCAGATTTCTATCCCTTTGAGGTTACTAAGAGCAGAACCGTTTTAGCCCTGAAAGGCTTGAAAGCCTCGTTAAGTTTGGAGCACAAGCTGTACAGCTTTTTGCTGTTGGCTTCTAGCCTCAAATATTTTAGCCGCTCCGATATAACATCTATCGCCTCTATTTTTGAAGTTGTCAGTTTTCACGCATTAAAAACTTACCTGCCTTCGGCAGCTATCACACATATGTTTGGAAAGCACGGCCTTAATAAGGCGGGGCGCTATTCCTCTGGCACTCTATGGAAAAAGATTAACTTGCTGGCTACAGATATTAAAGAAAGAATTGATTGCAAGAAGTCGCACTTTAAGCCAACGAACACAGGAGACGCTGGGCTGGATTTAGTCGCTTGGGTTCCATTGGAAGAGCCTACTAATCTTAGGCGAGGATTTTTCATTACGTTTGGTCAATGCGCGTGTACCCCAAAGTGGGTAGACAAACAATATGAAACTCATTATGACACATGGAGAAACTATATGAAGTTTGCAGTTTATCCAATAAGATTAACTTTCATCCCATACTGCTTTCGAGAATCAACTGGAGATTGGTACAATGAGACCGAAATCCGCGCGACAATTTTAATTGATCGTCTACGCCTTGTTAATCTTCTCCGAGACAAAGAAACAGTAATTCAGCCGCATATTATTAGCCACGTTAACGACGTTCTTGAAAACGCCGTTTTTGATCTCTAATCGCTGGCCGCCTGACTTCTTTCCTGATACAATTTAGTTGATAGATTTTATCCTATGCTATGGAGGCACTTGATTTATGGGAAGTAAATTAACTGCCATTTCTCTATTTTCAGGCTGCGGAGGTTTTGATTGGGGAGCAACGCGAGCGGGAGTCGAGGTCATTTGGGCAAATGATATTGACCGGCACGCCGCCGCCGCCTATCGCTCTATTTTCCCGGATGTAGAGTTTGTCCATGACGACATTCAAAACATCTCGAGTTTTCCGAAGGCCGATATTCTAATCGGCTGTTTCCCATGCACCGGCTATAGTGTGGCTGCCCGCAGGCGATGGGGCAACTCGCTCGTGAGAGACTTGCAAAGTGATGAAACCAATTTTCTATACTGGCAGTTCATACGCGTCTTAGAGCAGATCAAACCTAAATTTGCGTTCATTGAAAATGTGGGTGGAATGGCTAGCGCTGATGGCGGATTCTTTCTTGAAGAACAGAACTTCCACTTTCGCAGGCTACGATATGAAGCTAAGTATGCCCGTCTGCTGGCTAGTGATTTCGGAGCGGCGCAAGCGCGCGAACGTGTGTTTATCGTTCTAACCAGCTACGATATGAGACCATTCAAATATGAATTCCCAAAACCGACTCACGGGCATAATGGGACTTTATCAGACAAGATATTGCGTGACGTTATCGGAGAAATGGAAGAGTGGCCGAGAGGTGAGTATTGTGAAGTCTCTTTTCACGGACACTATCTGACCAGAAATAGAAAACGGAAATGGGACGAGCAAAGCTATACAATTGTGGCACATGCTGACCACGTTCCGTTGCATCCTATGGGTATGCCCATGCGGAAAATAGGGAAGGATGCTTGGGAGTTGCAAGGAAAACAGAATCGGCGGTTATCATGGCGCGAGTGCGCGGCGATCCAGGAACTTCCTTCTATAATATCCCCGACTGGCAATCTGGCTCAAAAGTATCGCGTCGTCGGTAATGCCGTACCGCCTGTTTTCGGGGAAGCAATCCTCAAGCCGATTGTCGAGGCAAATCCTTCTCCAAAAATAATGCGATTCCAGTAATCCAGTGAGCAAGTCGCCTAACTTTGAAAAGAATTTCCGCTCTTCTTCAGAGAAAGCCAGCCGGGCTTTATCAAAAATCAAAGCCACTGATACTAAGGGCGAGAAACTATTGCGTAGCACACTCTGGAGAATGGGTTTACGCTTCCGCAAAAATGTACGCAATCTGCCCGGCAAACCTGACATTGTTTTCCCTCGCCACAGAATTATTATCTTTTGTGATGGAGACTTTTGGCATGGCAGGAATTGGAGCAAAGACAAACATCGGCTGGCAAACGGCCCCAATGCTCCTTATTGGCTGGCAAAAATTCAAGCCAACATCACCCGTGACAAACGATACAACAAAGAACTAAAGCAACTCGGCTGGGAAGTAGTACGCTTCTGGGAATCTGACATTCGCGCTGACGTTGAAAAAGCCGCGCTAAAAATTTCCAAAATCTTAGCTTCTTCCAAGTAATTATTCCTCTCTACTTGGTAAGCCATTTGCTTAACTGCTTTTCTGCTGCATCTTGTGTCAGTGTTCCTTGAGCCTCGGCGACTTCCAACCCGTGCCGCACTTTTTCGATGACATAAAGATCATACTGAATGTCCTCCAGCGAGCAATCCTCCGGCAACTTGTCGAGTAAGGCTTCAACTTCTTCTTTTGCGGTGCTCATAACATCGTTCCTTCTTCCCGGACTTACTACTCAATACACAGCAAATTTAGCACACAAGCGATTCCAGAACGTAAACACAGACGTTGTTTGTGAGCCTTCGCCCCGCTCACAGCAAGGCGAAGGCTCAATAGCAAATGAAACGCTAAGGATAATTACCAAACCTGACAGCGTTCAGTTTCAGGCCGCACCATCGCATCGGTTTGCGCGCATGAGAAGGCGGCGGCGAACTCCGGCATGTTGGAGAGCGGGCCGTTGACGCGAAAGCGCGAGAGTGGATGCGGGTCTGTCAGTGCTTGCAGGCGCATCGCTTCCGGCCTTTGATTGCGTCCCCACACCTGCGCCCAGCCGAGGAAGAATCTTTGTTCGGGCGTGTAGCCGTCAATCATCGCGCGCGGCTTGCCTTCCACCGCCTTCTGAAATGCTTTGTACGCGATCTTTAAGCCGCCCAAGTCGGCGATGGATTCTCCCAAAACAAGCTTGCCGTTTTGGTTAAGGCCGTCTTCGACTTTGAAGGATGAAAACTGTTTTTCGACGCAATCGGCGCGCTGTTGATAGTTCGCCGTGTCGGTCGCCGTCCACCAATCCGTGAGGTTTCCGTTGAGGTCGAACTTGCGTCCCTGATCGTCGAAGCCGTGCGTCATTTCGTGGCCGATGACCGCGCCGATGCCGCCGTAGTTAATCGCATCGTCCGCCGTCGGATCAAAGTAAGGCGGCTGCAGAATGCCCGCCGGGAAAACGATTTCGTTCATCAAAGAATTGTTGTAGGCGTTGACGGTCGGCGGCGTCATGCCCCATTCGTAGCGGTCAACGGGTCTGCCGATTTTGTTGATTTGCCTGCGCCTCGCAAACTGCGCCGAGCGCTCGAGGTTATCAATATAAGATGCGTTCGTGATGCTAAGCGTGGAGTAGTCGCGCCACTTGTCCGGGTAACCGATCTTGGTGGCAAAGGCGTTGAGCTTGGCGATGGCTTGCACGCGCGTCGCATCAGACATCCATGAAAGCGTGCCGAGGTCTTCGCGCAAGGCGGCGATCAAATTCTTAACGAGCGCTTGCATACGCGCTTTGGCTTCGGGCGTAAAGGCGCGCTTAACGTAAACTTCGCCGAGCGCTTCGCCGAGGTTGCCGTCAACTGCCATCGTGCAGCGACGCCAGCGCGGAAGCTGTTCCTTTGTGCCGCTAAGTGTCCGCCCATGAAAATCAAACGACGCCTGCTCGAACGGAGACGACAATGCGCTCGCCATGTCATCCAGAAGATGCCAGCGCAAATACGTCTTGATGTCTGCAACAGGAAGGGTGATTAAGAGCTTGTCGAAGCTCTGAAAAAACTCCGGCTGCGTAACGTTAATCGCTGTGAACTTCGGAGCATTCACCGCTTTGTAGTAAGCACTCCAATCGAAATGCGGCGCAAGCGTCTGCAATTCGGCGGGCGTGCGTTTGTTGTAGCGTTTGAGCGGATCACGGTTGGCGACGCGGTCACGCGAAATCTGCGCGAGCTGCGTTTCAACGCTCATTGCGGTCTGCGCTTCACTCGTTGCCTTCGCCGCATCGTCGCCTACTAATTCAAACAAATGCGCGGCGTATTTAACATACGCGGCACGTATTGCTTTCGATTTCTCGTCGTCCTTCAAATAATAATCGCGGTCAGGCAAGCCAAGCCCGCCCTGTCCGACGCTGGCGATGACTTCCGTGCTTTTCTTGTAATCCTGCGTCGCGCCGAAACCGAAAAACGCGCCGACGCCGTGCGTGTGCAGATTGGCAAGCAGCGCGGGCAATTCGCGCGTGTTGTCGAGTTTATTGATCGTCGCAAATCCGGGCGCGAGCGGCTTTGCTCCGGCGGCTTCGATGGCGGCTGTGTTCATGCAGCTTGCGTAGAACGCGCCGATTTTTTGTTCGTTGCTGCCAGCGGGAGCGTTTGTGTTTTTGGCTGCGTCTTCGAGAATCCCGTGCAGCACTTCCACATTCTTATCGCGCAAAGGGCTGGTCGTACCCCAGCTCGAGAAGGCGGGCGGAACCGGATTCTTGGCGAGCCAGCCGCCGTTGGCATATTGATAAAAATCCTGACACGGCTTGCAAGTGGTATCTAAATTCGCAAGGTTAAAGCCGCGACCACTACCGCCGCCGCTTTGCGCGATGGCTGCGAAGCCGAGCGTGAGTCCTAAAACGAGAATCAAGGAAAAGCGTAGACCGAGGAAACGCATTGTCATACTCCTGCGGAAAATGGTTTGAATTAGTGGCGCAAATTAAATTCGCCCCACGCGATTGACGGATTGATTGACTGGGATAATACGCAACAGCCGCCGGGATGTTTCAATTACGGTTTGGAAGCGCGCCCATCATATCATTCATGCGCGACGATAATTGCGATCATGCCATACGCTCGATTTTTCCAAAGATGAAATTGCGCGGCGATGCAACACAAAGGCGCGCGTCGTGCATCTGAAGAAACAGCATAATTTTACAAACAAGTTGGAGAAGATCAATTATGAACAGGCGCTTCTTTTTAACATCCGGCCTCACGCTCGGAGCCGTCGCGGTGCTTTCCAAACAATCGCTCGCCGCCGCCGCGTTGAATCATGCGGGCGCGACGAATGCGGACAGAGCGGCAAAGACTTCGCTCAGAAAGGTTATTAAAACGGATGCTCAATGGAAGCGGATTCTGACGCCGGAGCAGTACAACGTGACGCGCGAAAATGGAACGGAAGCGCCGTATTCAAGTTCGCTCAATGAGGTTCATGATAGCGGCGCGTTCCAGTGCGTGTCGTGCGCGCTGCCGCTTTTTAGTTCCAAAGCGAAGTTCGATTCCGGCACGGGCTGGCCTAGTTTTTATCAGCCGCTTGCCAAACAATATGTTCACGAAACCGTGGACAAAAGCCTTCCGGGAGAGCCGCGCACCGAAATCTCTTGCGCACGCTGCGACGCGCATCTGGGACACGTCTTCAAAGACGGCCCGCCGCCGACAGGCCTGCGCTACTGCATGAACGGCGTCGCCATGAAATTCGTCAAAGCATAAACGCGACGATTTTTTACACAGCTAAAAACAATTTGATAAGAGCCTGCTTGAATGTTCCAAGCAGGCTCTTTCTGTTCAAGCAGTGAATACTATAACCGGACTGCTCAATCGTCTTCCCGATTGATTCTGCTGCGATGTGACGCGGCAAGGTTTTCTTTGCTGTCTTCATAGTCTTCGGAAAATGGTTTCGGCATCGCATCGAAGGCGGGCAGACGCGCGGCCTGCGGCATCACTTGTTTCGCGCCGCGCACGGAATACCAGATGATTTCATTCAACGCGCGTGCGTCAGCCATGTCCGGGTGCGAGAAATCTTGCTCTGCCGTGCGCCGCATCCAGCGCGCGGTTTCACGGTCACGCGCTGGATTAGCAAGCAGATTATCAAGCGCGACGTTCGGCAGTTGCGCCGTGAACGGACGCAAATCCGCGCGGTCTTGGAAAACATCAATCGGCGCGGCGGTTGCATCGAGTTGATTCATCGGTTGAATGCCTAAGAGCAGTTCCATCGTGCGAATCAAACTGACGGTCGAGTGGTATTCATGCACGAGCGCGCCGGGACGATTATAAGCACTGACGACGAGCGCGACGGAGCGATGCGCGTCAACATGATCGGGGCCGTCCTGCGCATCGTCTTCAACGAAGAAGATGGCCGTGTCTTTCCAGTAAGAACTGTTTGAAACGGCTTCGATGAGACGGCCTACAGCATAGTCGTTGTCGGCGACGAAAAATTGCGGCGTCGGTTTTCCGGCGGCGAGTCCCTCAGTATGATCGTTCGAGAGGCGGAGCACCGAAAGATTCGGAAGGCGATCAGCGCGCCCTGCGTCTTTGTCTGCGACGATGCCGCGAAATTCTTCGAGCCACGCGCCAAGACGCGATGCGCCGTGAAAGCGTTCATCCGCATTCGCATTGCTGATTAAAGGATCGCTGCCTGAATGCACGTTGTTCTCTTTCGCGTTTTCTTTGGCGGC
>JAABUK010000726.1_pt1 | contig 67287 bp, 91 predicted proteins | sample 5559141 | NCBI WGS metagenome assembly JAABUK01 (sample SAMN10711869, study PRJNA513367) | rock metagenome | isolation source: Antarctica rocks | place: Antarctica: Victoria Land, Pudding Butte nord | collected 2016-01-03 | reverse complement strand
GTACCTGGTGTCCTTGCAGTAAGCCTCAGAAAGTGGTAGACAAACCCAGCTGGCATGCTCCCCATCAAACTGGCCTGTTTCCAGTCAGCATTGAGTGGGAGCCCCCTTTCACCATGCTGGTGGATCTGGTGGGCCATGGTGATCACCAGGTACCACTATACCCAAGACAGCAGGGTCCTCAGACTGATGCACTGCCATGTCATGGCTGTCTGCTCCTTCCACTATAACAAGCTGTGTCGAATCAGCTGTGCTCAAAGCCTATTTGGCTTGCTGGATGTGTTACATACAATTGCTGACATTGTTTGGGCGCACACTGTGAGGTTGCGACAAGGTCACACAACAACTTGTTGCCAGATGTCTTACAAATTGCATGCACCTCTGCTGAAGTGCACCTTCATGACTTAAGCTTCACATGCATCGGCATGCAGTGCCAACTTGCTCATCAAGACAGCCGAGACACCTGGGAGACAATCTAACTTTGTCAATGCAGGCTGGATCAGATGTCAGCGCATCTCTGACGGCTTGGGGCAGTTGGCAGCCTGCCCTGGCGCCCACTAGGGGCCCTACAGTTTTGGATGCTCTGATAGGCTCTTTGGGCAGCAGGGGCTCCAACAGGGTGAGCCCTTGCACCACGCACTACCGTTCTTCTTCTTGTGAATCCAACAAGCATAGCAACAATAGCTAGCCACATTTACCTGCGCGCCTGCCACTGTGTCGCTAGAGAAGCAACAGCAGCAGCAATACTATACAAGAGTAGATGTGCCAGGATCCTATTGACTCAAGTTGCATTTGGATATTAGGGCATGCTATAGGGGTAGCATACCTGAGCTGCACTTTGCAGATGCAAGTGCATGTGTAGATCCCCACACACTAGTACACAGCTGCCCAAAGCGTACTACCAAACTTCTGCACCTAGGCTGTTGCAATCACTACCTGCACCAGATACCCTTGCTAAAACAGCGCACATACATAGTAGTGTGAGTCAAGCAAAGAAGGTACAAGTTCACGTGACAGGGAAGAACCTGAGAAGGGCAGTGCAGAAGCTGGCACAGAAAGTGCACAGACTGCAATGACAGAGGGTGCTGCAGCATGTCTTTACTGCTGCATGGACATGCTTGATAGTATGTCCAACACAAGGCCCAGGCCCACTAACACCAAAACCTCTTGCACATCCTCAAACCAAAGCCAATGGCCTTGACAAGCAGCTGCCAACCTGCTCATCTGGCCATAAAGTACAGCAAGTGGGGCTTTGTTGTATGAAATGACAGTGACTTCATTATATGTCCTAGCCCTGTCAGGCATTCCTTTTTAGGGGTGGTCTGTGTTCAGGTCGTATCCTGCATTGGCAGCCACCATTCAGCACAAGATGTCTTGTCTGGAAGCAAGTTTTTGCTTCTAGACAAGACAGCTGCAGTCTGTTGAACACTATGCGTGGGCACACATCTGCCGCTGCAGGCACAATCAGGCACAGGCCCACTAAACAGCCTCCCTTGTTCAGCTTACTTGCATGCATGCCTGCATCACCATCCGCAGGTATTGCACATCAGTTTAGGGCGAGTTGCCCATCACCAACTACAGCTCCCACAGCCTGACTGCATGTATGATGTATCAATCAAGAGCAAGCATAGTGCACAGTTGCCCATCACCATTCTAAGGTCACATAGTCTGTCCAAATTGCAGCTGCAGTCAAACTGTGCCAAAGGGCTTAGCTGCATGCCACTGATTGAAGTCGGCACAGTCTTGTGTGCCGACAAGCTTGTGCCCATGTGGCCCACTGCAGTGGCTGCCAGGCAGGACAGCTCGTCAGCAACCCCAAGGATGCCCAAGCCTCCCTTTTCTTCACTCATTGCAGATCTGTGCACTTAGCTTCCTGCATGCAGCCAAGCCAGCAAGCATTTTCCACACAACACCAAAGATGTCCATGAGAGCAGCACCGGATCATACACTGCATGTGACATGCAAGTCGTATTGCAGGTGCTGCTGGATATCGGAGCAGGGCAGGGGCTCTTCTCTCTGGCAGCAGCAGCCAGGGGGCACAGGGCAATTGCCTTTGAGCTGTCTGCTAACAGTCTGGCGTCAATGGAGGCCAGCATCGCCTTCAATGGCTTCCAGGATCTGCTCACCTTGCACAAGGTAGTCCACTAGCATCTGCACTGAAGGCCGAGGGCAGACACTCAACTCTGATCAGCAGAAGAACCTCTGGCAACTGTAGTGATCTGTTCAAGCCTGCCTGCATGCCAGACTGCATGTGTGCTGTGCATGCAGCATTTCTGTGGCCCCAATGATGTGCAATTGCGCATGGCTTTGTGCACCTCACAGTGCGTCATTGTCAACAAATTCTCCGGCCTGAGCAGTATATAAAAAGCACCATCTGCATGGTGCTGTGCTGCAGGAAATTCACATGCGTGTAAGCGAGCTGGTTCTCAAGGAACTAAGATTGTGATGCAGGCTGCACTTGGCTCTCAAGATGAGGAGATCTGTGTGGAGCGTGGGGGACCCCCAAAGGCCCTAGTCTTTGGTGGGGCCAACCCTGCTTCTGTACCCAGCCACATCAAGCATCAGGTGACTGATTGTCTGCCATGGATGCAACACATACATTCAGTCCTGTGAGTTTGCTGTCAGCCATGCGCAAACATGCTGCTTGCATAGCATCACTCCGCAAACACTTTTCTCAATCAAGCAAAAATTTGATGACGCCTTGCAACCCCTGTCATCTGTGTGAGCACAAGGTCCGTGATCCTTTGATTAGCTTCCTGTTTCACTTGCACATTGGCGCATAGCCATACAGCACCTTCCCTGAAAGCAAATCTACAGCTGTGTAGCCGGTCGAATAAGTGTTTTGGAGCTCTTGTGCTGCACAGATGAGCACCATTCTCAAAGACAGGAGTCAGCCTCAGACACTCAGACACAAGCTAATAACCCGACAAAGACAAAACCTTCTCGACAGCACAAACACACAGTGTTTTCTTTACAGAAATATCAAAGCCTATTCTTCCATACGACGGCGCTCAGTCCAAACAGCACCTGTTTTCAGCATTGCGTCCGCCCCACTTACACGACTTGTTACTCACACCACTGTAACGACCTCAGCCTAGTCCAGGCATCCAACAGTTCAGGCATCCCTACAGTCAGCAGCGCTGACTCTTGAGTGTCAACTAAACATATGACACTGTGTGCCATCCAGGTGGATCTGGCACGGGGCTACAGTCATCCCCAGCTGCACAACATGTCAGCCAAGGTCAGCCTAGACGCCCTGGAGGCCCTTGCAGAGCATGAGCCGCTGCCGCTGGCAAACTGCACCAGGTCCGCCCGCCGGTTCAAGGGCAACCAATTTGTGTTGAACGAGACCAAAGTTGCTGCAATCAGGATCAGCGCGAATGGTTGGGAGGCCAGCATACTGCATGGCCTGCAGGTGGGCTGCACATCCTGTATTGACTCCATCAAACAATAGGAACAGTCGTACATACAGGCATGGAAGGGTTGCTCAACTGATGCTGCCAACAATGCGTGCAGTATAACCTTTCTTCAGTCCACTGCCTCCATGCAGACAGTGTACCTAGCTGTTTGGTTTCTCCGTGCTGCATTGCATTTGATTCACAGCAGAGCAAAGCAAAGCATAGCACAGCACATCACATCATGACATCATAATGTAGCCAATCTGTAAGGTGCTTGTGCAGGACGTGATTACACAGTCACCTCCCAGCGTCATATTGATGGAATTGACACCATCCCAGATGCAAGCTGTGGGCCTGGCTGACGCTGCAACCTTGCTGCAGCAGTTGTATGACTTGGGCTACACCGACATCTCACACTCTGGGTATGCTTCTGCCTGATCTATCATGCTTCTCAAACAACCCCATCTCTTTACTCACCCTGAGGCAGGCTGGGCAGTTCCAGCTGTTGAATGACATGGGCTGCTTGTTGCTGCATCTTGCACACATCCAGGCTAGATCAACTGCTGTCACCCTGCGTCTGTGCCTACTGGCTTCACATGCAGGAGCAGCTTGAACTTTCTATCTGCCCATTAACCTTGAAAGGCACAAGTGCAGTCAAAGCAATCATCCATGTCGTGAGTTGGTGCTTTGGCCTCAGTTTCATCACTGGATCTGCAGGTATGTGTGTGACGAGCGGTGGTATAACTTGACACGCAGCATACGTTTGCGAGGGCTGGGCTTTGCAGGACAAGACAGTTTGAGACAACCGACATGGTGCACGCTGCCGCCAGACAAGTTTCATGCATTGTCAGCCAGAACCAGTCAACAGCAGAGGCCTGAAAATATACTGCTGATCTACAAAGCAGCTGCCAAGTCTCGGCAATCACTGCTGTCACAAGGGCTCCCCACTCCCAGCGCTACCAGCACCTCTAGTGCGCCTTTAGTTGGTCACAATGTCACAGTCTCGGTTAGCACTGTAGCGAGAACTCCTGTCACAGCTCAGCCTATCCACTAACATGATGAGCGTGAAGCAGTTGCATGTAGCTGGTCTGACTACCTTTTCTGGGTCCCCTCCTCCCTCCCCCTCAGTGTTGTATTGCAATTTTGAGTGCTTGAGTGAGTTGATGACATGTTTGTCTGTTGGTTTGCAGCATTCTGTTGCAAAGTGTTGTCTTGTTGGTTTGACAGCTGCAGACACCACACAGCTGGTGTCTCCATGTTGTTGCAATTGTTGTTGATTTCATTGGACACATCACGACATGAAATAGGTACAATGCTTCTCCGGATCTTCTAGCAAATCTGCTCTACCTTTACCTGTACACTAGTTAGCAAGCAATCACAAACACAAATGAAGGGTGTAACAGCCTAGGCTGATAGCAGCAGCATGTGTATGTCTTCCAATTGGTCATGCTTGCATGGGCCATCAACTTGATGGTTGTTCCTGAGAAAAAGGGCGATTGCAAATTACCTGAGTCTGTGTGATTCTCACGGTATGTAAAGACTCATGCATGCCATTGTGTTACACATGGTAACCATCCATTGATTTGCAGCATAAATATTGGTCCCTTTACTCCTGTCTGCAACACTGCAGATTGCAAACTTTGCAGCACTAGTTGTACCGTCCAGTATCAAGGTACAGTGCCGTACAGCTGCACATTACATCCTGATGCTTCCATCATCACCTTAAAACAAGACACAAACAAGCTGCCTCTCAGTTTGTCAGTCTCAACACCACCTCCCCTATTGCATTCTTGCTTTAAAACCTGTCTCTTTGTCATGTGTGCAATCTGCCAGCATGAGGGAGGACCTGCTAAGTAGTTGCAATTCAACGCTGGCGTATAACTTGAGCACCCTTTAGCATTGCAAGTTTCAAGTCATGTAAGCTTATACATCCCAAAAAGCATTTTCCGCCTACAAGCTGACATCAGAACTATCCATTTCATTGTCACAGCACAGCCCAGTTGTCACTTAGGCAGATGTCTTCATGCTTACATGGTCTCATCCACATAGAGGTGCAGCAGCATCAGCCTGTGCAATCCCACGCTCACCCTAGGGCCTAGGGCCTAGGTTGCATACAGTAAGGGCCATAAGTGCATTTCAGGGCGTTTGCTCACAATTTCCTGCGAGTGGGTTTTTCTTAGTCATTGAGCAAGCAAGCGTTGACTAGCTCTAACCTCGCGCTTGCCCGAAAATGCGCGATAGAAATGTCTTGTCGTGGTGTGTGGCCATTGGCCGAAAGCAATGGTGACGAGGTCAACAGAAGTGCAAGCTAAAACTCCCTGTAGCTGTTCGAGGTCCAGCTGTGATCAAACATGCTACAGTCGCTGGGTTTGGGGCTATGCGCTGCCGTCGTCGTTTACTTCGTTCTTAAACGGTAGCCCACCATTATTTTGGACCGTCTGCTCTGCCCCGTGTCCGCGACTTGCTCTAACGCTTGTGACCTATGCAGCTGTGCCGGTCTCCTTCTGTCTGCTGCTGCGCGCAACAAGCATTACAAGCTCACTGTAGAGTCTTTGGGTCCCTTCATCTGTCAAGGCGTTCACCTACAGCTCGCTCAGGTAATCCCACCCTTGCAGCCTATGTTCACCAACTCTTGTCAGGCTTGTCCTTTCTGCAAGGCAGAACTTACCCAGTTCTAATTTGTGGCCGTTACAGGGACCTGTTTCGCATATATGGATCAGCGAAGTGTCCCTGGGGCGCTCCCGGAGCGCAGCAAAAGTTGCTCAGGCAGCCATGTCCTGGCAGTTCAGGCTGCCTTTCACCATCAGAAGTCTGACCATAGAGCTGAGGGACAGTCCAGTGGCTGCAAAGTCTTCCAAGAAGAAGCAGAACAAAAGAAGATCAGGCAGCAAGATTCTAATGAACAGTGGTCTCAGGCTGCTGCTTGGTCTACTTCCCAAAGTCCCTGTCAGAGTCAAGCAGCTGACCGTGAAGCACCAGGTATTTTGTTGCTACTCACTACGCCTTCTGCCATCAGGAGACTATGTCTGCTGTCTGCCATGGCCACTCTTGTTGCCAGAGTGTATTTCGAATTTGCAGCAGAAGTTTTTGGGGACTGATTGGGATGCTGGACTCAACCAATCAACAAGTCCACATCGCATCTGCTGTCTTTAGGACTCATCAGGGGAGTCAATAGACAACAACTGGACCTCAGTATACACCAAGCACTCAATGTTCAAGAAATTTAATAACCTGCCACCTCAGGCAATTGCAGTAGCAAAGCTATAATGAAGTAGGGCGCTAGTACCGCGATGCCATATGCTGTACTCTTAACTAGCTCAACAAAGCTTAGGAGTCAAGCTGAAAGTCAACACAGACTCACCTTCTGCAAAGCAAGTAACTTATCCCAGTTGGGCGGTCCACATGCAGGCCACTGGTTTTCTGCTGGACATTCCGCGTGTCGAGGTGCTGATCAACAGTTCTCGCCTCTCATCCAAGCTGAAGCTTGATGTGAAGCTTCTGCCCATCAAGGCTGTCCTTGAAACCGCACCAGGTACAGAAAGAATCAGCTTGGATATTTGACATCTAGGTTTCTTTTGTTTAAGAACGCCCTTCAGGAAGCCAGGCTTTGATGCTGCAGCGCTTGCCCTTGACTTGCTGTTGCTGCTTCCTGTTGTCCTAAATAGCAGATGCTGCCCAATCATCGCAGTTACATGATGCTTGCCCTTGACTTGCTGGCGCTGCTTCCTGTTGTCCCAAATCGCAGATGTTGGCCCATCGTTGCAGTTATATGATGCTGAAACGGAGGTGCAGGTGCTTCTAGTAGTGGTAGAGCTGAGACGTGTCGGCTGCTGGAGCTGCAGCACATCACAGCATCAGTTGTGCTGCAAGTCACCAAGTAGGCCCTGCACAGCTACTGCATATCTCCTTCTGGTGCTGAGACTCAATACTTGCATATTCTGTGACCCTGTCTCATAGAATCGCTGCTTGCCTCAGAGCAACATTGACAGTTCCCTGAGGCTTCTGCAGACTTGATCAACTGGTTGCGCTTACTTTTGATCCAACTCTATGGGCAGTTGCGGTTTCCTTGCTTTGTTGCCTGAGTATCACAGCAAGGTCCAGCATGCAACAGAGCCATGGCTTTGGTGTCATGTCATTTGTCAGCACTACTCATGCCTTGTTCTGAATGGCTGCAGCCAAGCCATGGGTCTGCATTGCATCAGCGCATCTGTAGAAGTGGGCAATGCAGTGCTGACTGCCTCCAGCGCCCTGCTGTCAGCATTGACTACCCTAGCAGTCCTTGGCAAGCAGAACAAGGCAGCACACCTGGCTGGCGCACCCAGGCTCAAGCACACCAAATCAGGCTCCAAGAAGCTGAGTGTTGCTGCATTTGACAAGCTTGTGGCTAGTCTGCCTGACGAGGTAGGATCTGACCTCACGACTCATTGCCCAGGGAAATGGGCACTACATCATGTCCATGATGTGATGGTGACGTGTTCGATTGCGTTGTATGCTGTTGTGTGACATGTTGCATCACATGCTGTGTCCTGCTGTGCATTAGATTGCATCTTTCAGTACAAGTGACTGCTTCACGGGCATGAAATATGCCTCACTTTGATGCCTCATGCAAATCAGTATTGAGCGGTATGTGTCAGCTCTGAATGCCACCGTAAGCTGCCTGGTCAAGGTTATTACTGGACTAGCAATGCCATGCTATAGTTTCCAAGGCATTAATACTTCAAAGACTCCAGCATACATGGCATAATGTCTTCTGAACTATTCACATTGCTGCATAAAGATACAGGATGTGGCCTTGTACAACACATGTGGCAGCTCAGTTGCTGTGCAATTCACTTGCAATGGTGCAGCAACACTCTCAAGTGAGCATGTCCACCCTTCTGTTACTCTGCAGTGAGCACGTCCACCCTTTCTGATACTCTGAAGTGAGCATGTCCACCCTTCTGTTGTGGATCAGTAGCGTGGTGCTATGCACAGGTGCAACTCTCTTTACCTTCCATCTGTGTCCAAAGCTCTGCTCTCCAGTCTTCTGATGGCTTTCTGGAAACAAGCTTTGAAAGCCGAAATCTGGTGCTGTCAGCTTCAAGGGCCACAGGACCCTACTCAGGAGACCCACAAGCACCCACCAGCCAGCATCCCCTGGCCCCCTCTAATGAAGAACAGCTCTATACTGTCTCCCTCACCTCAGGTACCCATCCCCCTCCCATTTGGGGTCTTGATGCTGCTTCAGCATGATGGAACTCAGACAGTCAGGCCATGGCATGCATGTGTCCAAACATGCAACTGCAGCCAGATTTATTCAATCAGCATACCTTACACACACCAACGCATTCAAAAGGTTTTGGCCTCACCTTTTGTCCTCCATCTCAAAGACTGCATATGCGCTCACCTGATATGCACACCTTCAGCCATTCACTCACCCCAGCTACCTTTCACCGCATGCACATGCACAGCGCTGTCCAATGATGGCTTCCGCCTTGAACATTTAGTGCTTAGTGTATGTCATGTTCCCAGTCGTTGTCTGTTGACTCCCCTGATGAGTCCCAAAGACACAAAATCCAAGTTGATTGAACGATTGATCTTACTCTTTGCCTGCAGATGGAGCTCACGCCGGTCTGGGACTGGCAAGCAGCCATGCTGCTGGTACAGTCAGCATGTCCAAGGTGTCTCTAGACCTGCACCTCAACCGAGCAGTCCCCACCTCGCCTGGGTCAGCTGCTGGATCACACCCTGCTGCAGCTGTTCTGCGAGGCCATGTGAACTTCACAGGCGTAGCCAGCCAGTGCTGCCCTGCTGCACTGTGGCCACTGCTTGCTACACTACATCAGCTTCAACAACAGCTTCAACAACAGCAGCAGCAGCAGCAGTTGATGGTGCAGCAGCAAGGGACCAGCCTGGTACTGCCAAGCTTTGGCAGACCCACAGAGGATTCAAATGAAGGACAGGTGCGTCGGCGGCATCATACTAGTGAAGAGCCAATACAAGATGAATCCGCTGCTACTGTTGATGATGCACTGGGCGGTACTGGCTTGCATACCTCTCAGGGCTCAAGTAATGCCAATCAGCAGCCAGGCACAGACGCAGTAGCACAGGAAGCGTCCAGTGGAGAAGCTGCGCCAGCAGCTGGTCAGGAAGCTGATGCAGCACTGAGCTTGCAGTGGGAGGTTTGTGTCCAGGCAAGTAGCGAAACCCAGATGGGGGTGGTGGCAGATAACGGTGTTGTGCTTCTGGGATGTGGTGTGGAGATGGTAACCTTGCGGGCAGCTTCTGGAGATGGTAGCAGCATGAAAGCCCAGTCTGCAGCAGACATAGTGGCGCAGCTCTCTCTCCAGGTGGGTATGCACATGCTCTTTTGTATGCCTCGTTCATGCAAAGAAGTGCTTCATCCGGTGTGTGCTACACGTTCAGTCTGCCCCACTCTGGCAGGCTTTGCAGCATCATGTATGTGTACATATGAATATGTGTTCTTCTAGTATAGGCATCTGATGTACTGCAGCATGGTATACTGAACAAGTGCCAAGGCTATGGGCTGGCACAATACAATGTTGCATGCAGTCACCAGCTTTGTGCAGAACCTTGCTGCCTTTGTAGCTTGTGATCTGCCTGATCATGTGGTCGTGCCATGCAATGCATGTGGCAACACATAACTGCCGCGGCAGGTCAGGTCAGGTACACAACAGGTGTCATGCAGCGGCACGCCCTTCCTGTCACATTGTGGCAACCCAGAAAGCTCTTGCAACGAACGCATAGATACTACTGCGCTTGTTTGTGATGCCAGAGAATGCAGATGCAACTGCTTGCACATTGCTGCTTTGCAACCAATGCTTGGACGACACGTGGGAATGCCTTCTCGATAGCGCAAAAGTTTGTGGCGTGCAGGGATTACAGATGCAAGTGCTGACATCAGTTCAGGAGTCAGGAAGCCAGAAGTGGCAGACTGGGCAGTCTGTGCAGCAGCTGCAGCATGTTGCTGGCGTGCAGAAGCTTGGCTTGGGCATTAGTTCACAAACAATAAATGATGCTTTGCTATGCACAGGTCAGCCCATGTCATCCTCTGCTCTTTGTACAGTACTGCAATCCTTGTCTCGGCTTCCAACTATTGAGACAATAGGCTTCTGGTGCCCAGTACGTATTTGTACTTGTCAATGTAGCTTTCATGTGCCCTGCTGTTTGTGTTGACCTTTTGTTTGGCCGTCTGCGGTGATGCATTCTTACTGCTGGGGATGTCACGCAAGCTTCAGCTGGCATTTCATGACTGCGAGGCAGTGCTGCTGGTATTCCTTTGACCGCCAAGTTGCTGCTGATCACATCTATCTGTGAATCAGTATGTGATGGGGCAGCTTTCAGCTGCTTGATTTGCCTCCTGACATGTTCCATATGCTGCAGGTAATGTGGCAGTCACAGGCTGTGAGGTGCACCTGACTCACAGCATGCTAATCGACTTAGCATCTCTGGGCGTAAGCCTTGCGCCTCCCAAGGGCATTCTGAAGAAGAACAAGGGTCCAGGACAGAGCATCTCAGACCCCATCAGCGGCTCAACAGCACCTCTGACCCCCAAAAGCAAAAAGTCCAAGCTCAATGTGCAGCTGACCAAAGTGGCTGTTGGGATTTCAAACGTGGTGGTGGGTTATCAGACTCTGGTAGAGGTGGCAAGGGCAGACCGCCCAGAAGATGAAAAGGCTCCCCTGACACTGACATGCACTGAGTGCATCACTCTGCAGGAATTGACAGCAGAGGCTTTTCCTAGCGCTTTCAAAGGCTCTGTCCAGGCCAACAATCTGGCTGTCTTACATCAAGAGGTGCGCAGTGTGTCTGCTTCAGATGACTCACCTTCTGGTCCCAAGCAGTCTGCACCACATCGTGAAGTGGAGATACTACATGCCAAGCATCTCACTCTTGCGGTTGATCCAACATCTCAGACCCCACCCACAGCACCCTTTGGGATCCACACACAGCAGGGTTCTGGTTCGGCAAGTTTGCCCAATTTGAACAGGTCCAGCAGACCTGATGAGCAAGGTTTGGCAGTCCCAGTCTTGCCCAACCTGGCAGCGACAATTGTGTTGTCCGGGTGGCATACTGTTTTTCATGCAGATGCAGTCATTGGCTTGTGCAAAGCTGCAGCAGACTTCGCCTGTGTGGCTCGTCAGACAGCAACCAGCCTGCAGTCCACTGAGACAGCGCATACTGCTTCAAGCACTGATCAGATGCCAATGATCAATCCCCCTGAGTCACCACTTGCGGCAGCACCTGCTACAGAACCTGCCCAAGACACTGAGGCATCAGTCACACGACAGCTGTCAAAGTTGCATAGGCTGCCGGTTGTCATGCTGACTGTGCAAGTGAGCAAATGGAAGACTGATGCTGTCATTGCTGACCACATAGTTTGGGGCATCAACTTGTCAGAGGCACAGTGCAAGCTGGACTCACGCACCCTCGTCGCCATTCAGCTGCAGCATCTACACTCCCAGCTCACACATCAGCAGCAGCAACAGCTGAGTCAAGGAGCTGTTTCAAGCAACAGCAGCCTACAGGGCTCAGCAGCAGAGGCTGAGAGCCCTAGTCTGACTGTGAGGCACATCAGTGTCAGTCTTAACAGAAAGCCGCTGCTGCATTGTGGCGAGGTTGAGGGGTTTCTTGACTTATGGCCGGCTCGGGGTAGTGATAGTGGTGCAAGGCATAACTTGCCAGGCAGCCCTCGCCGTCAAGCCAGTCTAGGTGAGCCTGTCACTACACTCTGTGTCCCTGCTGCTGCTGCTGCTGCTGCTGCTGCTGCTGCGATTTGTTACCATGGTGAGCTAGTGAAACATGTCAACAGTACAGTGCAGTACAGTACAGTACAGTACGGAACAGGCCAGGTCAGTAGCTGCAGACAGCATGATCCTTACATGTCCCTCTCAGTATGTATTTACAGTGTTGCATGTCAGCTGGTGACAGATCAGGCTTCTGAGGCTTCCAGGGCAACAGCAGGTGGTTTTGGCATCTTGACAGGAAGCCTGTGTCTCACTGCTCAACAAGCTTCCTGCCTTGCATTGTTGTATCAGCCACATGGCAAGCGCAGAGCCCTGTCAAAGAAGCCATCTCAGTTGCAAATTGTGTTGCAATTGCAGACTGGACTCGGTCCAATGATGAGCATGCAGCTGCCTACTCCAGAGCAGGCCTGCCCCAATGGGCAGCAGAGTGCCTTTCAGAGCCTGGTCAGCCCTCTGACTTTGCCAGTCAAGCAGCTCCTGTGCCAGCAATGGCCCCTAGGCCTGCTGCTGTTGTACAGGCCACTGTGTCTGATGTCATGCTGACACTACCACATGACCAGGACTTTGGCAGGGCTGAGCGATTTGGGGAGCTGTGGTCTAAAGCGTTTGGGCAGGTATGCTGTTGCATATGGCTGTGCTGCAGCCTTCTTGTTGTCCCCTTGCCTTCTGGGCCCCTTTGCATTCTGGGCCCCTTCGCCTTCTGGGCCCCTTCGCCTTCTGGGTGCCTTTGCCTTCTGGGTCCAGGCACGCCCTTGTATTCTGGCTCAAACACTATCAGACATAAAAAAAGTGTTTGGTTTGGTCTGCAAGCTGTGCTTGAAACCTCTCAACAGCGCTGCGCTCTGCTGTCATGATGCACTCGCTGCATTGCTGTACAAACGGAGGCAGACTTGTGGTTCCCTTATCAGTCTTTGTGAGATAGCCTTCCATTGAGGGACTCCCGGACATTCTGCTGATAAGGTGGTCGTATATTATATTCAGTCATGATAGGCCTACTGTACAAGGCATACCCCGATGGTTGCCGGCAAGTCCTGCTGAGGCTAAGGCCCTACCCCGTGAGGGAGCATCGACTCTTGTGATAAGGTGCTCTTCTGCAGGTCTTGAATGAGCATCTGAACCAAGTGAAGAAGCCCAAGGACCAAACAATACGCAAGGTGAAGCGCGCTGGGCTGGATGTCAAGTCTCTTCTTCTGCCTCTGGAGCTGCGCCTGGTGTTACAGGGGGCAACAGTCAAGTTTGAGCACCATCCTATGGAGGTATGCCCTGAGACTCAGTGACTTTGACTTGACCTTCTTGCGTTTTCTGTGTTTCCCATTGGTGTTCAGTCTTGATGTTTTGAAGTTGTAATCATGCCATTTGTCTTCCTGCTGGTTTCCTGCTTGATGTACAATTTCTCCATCTGTGCCTGCATCTTCTCTTCCTTGATGTTTATTGGAGGCCTAGCTGCCCTGTTCATTGTCTCTTTTTGGATGTTATGGCATGCCACATCATGTAGTGATGCACAGGAGCAACAAGAGACTTTGCATAACACCAACACAGGGCCAATAGCAGGTACACCTGTTCTACTAAACTCATTGGTGTTCCCATCTGTCTTCACACCCTGCAGGCATGGCTGTCACTCCACGGCCCATTGCTACGCGACATGGCCTGTCAAGAAGCCCTGTGGTCTCGAGCAGTAGCAGCAGACGCACCCACCCCAGATGAAGCCAACAGCAGTGCTGCAGCGCCATCTGAAGCCAGACAGGAAGAGTTTGTGCAGGAGTTCACTGCAGACGCCCCAGTCAGGCTGCAATCTCAGCAGGCTACTCTTGATGCCCTGTCTGTAGAGCGCTCAAGGCAGTACAAGGGCACGTGTGAGGGGCTGAGGGCAGCAAGCAAGGAAGATAGTAAGCAAGGAGCGCTGATGCATGTGGCTGTGGAGGGTGCACAAGCCAGGCTCATTGTGCTGGGGTCAGACCCCAACTCTACCCAGGCTGCCATGGACTTCATAGCTCGGGTGGACCCCCCTAGTGAAGGAGTACCCATGAGACAGGTGACCGCAGACAGCTGTCAGGCTTACAGGCTCAGTCAGCAATGCAGTCTGACTCAGCAGCCATGACTCATGGATAGATTGGCACAGTGCATGGTTTTGTGTGACAATATCATTGCGCTGATTGCTGCATCCTGACCCAGGGTTGCTGACATGGCAGCAGCATGTGTGCAGGTGCAGAAGCTGCATGTGGATGTGGGCGTGCAAGACGTGGCTGTTGACTTCTGCAACAATCCGCAGGTGAGCAGGGTTTGAAGTCAGAACACTTAGCCCTCACTGCAACTCTGACATGCCAGCCTGCATTGCTGATCAGATGCGTCACAGTAACCTGCTTGTCTGGGTAACACTGCCAATGTCTAGGCCAACGATGGGTTGACCTGTTGCCCATGGAATAAGCTTCTTCATAAGTCTGCATAGGCCTGGTGCACTTTTTGATGGCTAGCCTACAATGCCTGGTAACTTCTATGCATGTGCAGCAGCTACATTCGCTCTTGGTATAGTGTTTCAGCTGTCTTCTGCTTGCAGCGTCACAAACAGATTTCCCTGTATACTGCATGCCGCTCACACATACATTGCAAGTGCAGCCGCTGGCGACAGCTATGTCAGCTCAGTTCCATGGGGCCATAGCAGTAGGGCGGCAAGTAACAGCCCCACCCCACCTGTACAGCCGCCGCATGGCTGTAGGGCGCCACCGCCATACCCAGATAGGGGTCACCGTGAAGGGTAGCCGAGCCCTGGTGAAGGTGTACACTGATGTGCACCTGACAGTGCAGCAGGCTGCTGCCTGCTATGGCATGGGACTGGAGCCTGTGATTGCCATGGTAAGCGAGCATACAGTTGTCTTTGGTAACAGACCAGGGTGCACTTGACAGTGCAGCAGGCCACTGCCTGCTATGGCATGGGATTAGAGCCCGTGATCGCCATGGTAAGCAAGTATACAGCTGTCACGAGTAACAGACCAGGGTGGTTCAGTAAGCAATAAGTAGTCTGAATTCTGCACCTTCCCTACTGAATAGACAAAGCACGCATGCTCTGTGAAACAGGTCTGTGTTTGCTGTGTAGCTGCACTAGAATATGACAGCTAATTGCATGCTCAATGCTCCCAGCTTGACTTTTTGCATCATATCTGCTGCAGAAGTGTTATTAAAGTTGTCATGGGGCACACAGGTGCTAGTACAGCGCCAGGTCCTTAGCTACACTCCAAGCACATCTGCACTGCATGCATCTGTAATCACAGCACAGCTACAGCCTGCAGCTGCTGCTTGTTGAAAAGAATGCTGCAATTCCTGCCTCCCAAAGTGCCAGGCCTTACATTGCCACCACTGCATGTGGTGCACAAGGACACAGCAGGATCTGCCTCTTTGCTTGCTAAGACATTCAGCAAGCCTGCCTAACATGCTGTTGTCCTAAGCCTTTCAGCAAGTGTTCATTCTACATCAGCTTGACCTGTACCATCATGTGTGTTCACCAGCATGTCATGCAAGTGTGTGCGTAATGATTCACGGTCCAGTCAGTTTGTGTCTGTAGGTTTCTCAAGCGGGCAAGCGGTTAAGCCCAACAGACCCAGACAAGTCGCGGCCAAAGCCTGCTGTCTTGCCCTGGTGGGACATGATGCGCTTTGTTTGGAGAGGCGGCATTGCCATAACTGCTACGTATGTAACAGTGTTACCTGTGATAACAACATGTTCACAAAATAGTGTACAGATTTGTCTGAAGAGGCGGCATTGCCATTACTGCCACGTATGTGTCAGTGTTACCTGTGTGATACCAGGAGCCATTGCTGCATGACCATGTGGGACATCAACACCTGGTGCAGTAGATGCACAGAAGCGATGCTGTCTGCCCTGATGTCTGCCAACCAATATGTGTACCAACATATTCATAAATCAGTGTAGAGAGTCTAGATGTATACTATGTGTGCATTCATTTGTTAACACTTGACTGTTCTGTTGTCTGCTGCAGAGACTTCCAGTTCAGCTTGATCTCAGGAAGCAAGCTGGAAGCCATGGCAGCCACCCAGCGGCTGCAAGTCAACGCTGCAATTGCTACTGTACAGCTTGCATATGGTGGCCAGCTCATTGTAGAGACCACAGACCTTACAGCACAAGCCTACAAGGTCTGTCAGCCCAAGATGCATGCTCCTCCCATGTGCATGGTGTCAGACCTCATACAGGGATCTACTCAGCCCAAGATGCATTTCACAGACAGACTGTTTGCTGCCTGTTCCTGAACATAGGGCAAATTGAGGAATGTGCTTGTCCAGACGACAGGAATCTGCAAGCCTTGCTGCACACTGTTCACATTCTGTGAGATGTGACAAGATGCAGTCATGAAGATGCATCCATACCAATCAGTGGCTTGACGGAAGCAGCCAAGTTAAGGAATGTGCTTGTTCAGACGACAGGAATCTGCAAGCCTTGCTGCAGAGTTCACACCCTGTGTACTCCTCACGTGTATCAGCCCTCATACAGGGGGGGACTCAGGGCTGTATGTCCCTGACCCTAGGGGAAGATACAGGACTAATGCACCCATGCACAAGTGACTGAATGTACACCTGCTGGAACCGATGCTGTTTTGGCTGCTTGGTCAAAGCTCAGCCTGCAGGCCAGTTCTTGATTCTTCAATAGCAGGAAATGCTGCTCATGCTGCCACTTGTCAGACACCTGTGTTGTGCACTGATGCTGCTTGAATGCAGTCATATGAGTTCTGACAGAGGCAGAGTAGCAGCGCTTCCTATTTGGAGCAGGTCATTGTGGAACCCAACTTCCAGGCTGACACTGCTTGTCACAGAACTCAACAAATCCTTGTGAGAAACATTCAAAGTTCAGAACCAAATGTGCATTCTTGACAACAGCAATAGCCATGATGTACCTGTGGCCTTTACAATGGGTTTGGTCAGCTTACAACAGTACTTGTAGGGGCGCCGGAACGCAGTCCTAAGTGCAACGCAAGTTTCTCGTTTGATACTTAGCTAAGCAGGTGGTGTTGCCACATTGCAGGCAGCAGGCCTCGATCAGCCAGCAGGAACGTTACTAGCCCTGCCTTTGTTAGACTTCCCCTGTGGCCAGTACATTCTGTCCAGCAACTGGCACCTGTCCGATGGGCGCAATGGGAACCAGCACCACCTGTTCCCACTGGCTGTGCCTTCTGACCCAGAGGCACGCCAAGGGCCGATGCTGCCAGCTGACCACTGCAAGAGCTCAGCTTTGGACATTGATCTGCAGGTGGTTGTGGGTACGTTCCATGAGTCGTAAACGCGTTTCATGACAGCTTGCTTGGAGGGTTGTTTTACGTATGATCTATCTTGGCATGTTCAGTCCAACAGCAGTTGTGCTGTGGATTAACAAAAGTCACTGCATCATGATGTGGATCAATAACAATCTTCACGTCTGCTGAATGTCTGCTGCTGTCCTTATGCCTGCAGATTGCTTGCAGCAGTATTTGTGTTGGAACTGTCGCAACCTACAGCTGTCAGCCATCAGCGTGTGTGCTTGGCTGCAGCTCTTCGCTGCATGTGCTGCTTGCATCTCTTGCTCCTGACTCATTGCTTCTGATGGTATGACAGGTAGCTTGAGCACAGTCACTGGTGCATCACAAGAAGGTGACAGGTCTCTGCAGAGGGCTCACAGTCATGCAAGCGCTGACAGCTCAGCCATTGTCTTCCTGGGTGATCATCAGGTAGAGCTTCTTTCAGATCATGTGTCAGTGCATGCCTACTTGGGCCTCATGTGTAAGGGCATTGGGTTGCACAGCAACAGAGTATGTTCAGGTTGGGTCTGAGAACAATGCACAGTGTGCAAATGTCTTGTGTTACCACAATGCATGTCAGGTCATACATTGAGATGCTTGAGCTGGTCAACAGGCACCCGGATTGTCATAGCAATCCAGCTCTGCAGACGCGGCTCTCTGTCTGTCTGTGTGTGTCTGTCCTTATCAGTGATGAGCTTGTCTGCAGTCAACAACCTGAGAAGAGTTTGTGTGCAGTCAACAACCCATTCTGAGTTTGTGTGCAGTCAACAACCTGTAATGAGATTTGGTGCAGCTAGCAACCCGTGATAAGTTTTTGTGCAGTCAACAACCCATTTGTGTGCAGTCAAAAACCCATGATGAGTTTGTGTGCAGTCAACAACCCATTTGATTGCAGTCAACAACCCGTAATGAGTTTGTGTGCAGTCAACGACCTACCAGGAGTTCGTGTGCAGTCAACTGTAGCGACAGGCAGGGTCACAGGGCCGCTTTGGTGCTGTTGCCACAGGCTTCCGCTTGTTGCGTTCATCTGTGTAGCAGAGCCGCATTGTGACAGGATGCTGCAATACAGGTGGTGTTCATGAAGGAGATGATCAGCGTGCTGCAGCAACCCCCAGCATGGCTCAAGTTTCCAGTGCGCTTTGGCACCTACTTCCTGCCTGTGGACAAGCGGCGTGCCCCCAGTACAAAGCTGCCTCGTCTTTTCAACCAGTATGGGCTTAGCCACAAGAAAAGCAAAGTTTATGCTTTTCAGCAATCGTAATGGGAGCCTCGTCAGGCAGCAGCTTGGAGTCATATGTGCTTAGCATAGTCACTTAAACAATGTGTACAACCTAAGCTGAAGTTTGCTGCAAGGCCTGCATTATTTGTGTCATGCTCCATGCATATTTTCCTAGCAAGTGTCCTGCTTGATGAGCGAGCCACTGTGTGTACGACATGATTGGACCACATACAGAGAACAAAGCTGGCACCAATTCTGTGCCAGTATCCACATATGAGAGGACCCTTGACTCTGTCCCTGGGGCAGTTGCCAGAGGGCATCTCTGCAAATGGGACGTGTGCTTGTCCCCCAATCAAGCTCAATAGTGCAAACTCACTCACAAGACTCATCACCATTCAGTGCTGCTTTGTGTCTACCTGCAGCTTTGACATCAGTGTAAGGGCAGGGCCCTTGGACGTGGTCCATTACACCATAGACCCAGAAGACCCCTCCAATGGGGTGTGCCTGTCCATGAGCATGGGGGCGTGGCAGGGTAACATGCTCATGAACCAGCCCAACCCCCGCCCAGCCCCCCAGGGCGCATCCAGCCATGAGAAGAAGAGGTAGGACACAGTGTAGTGGCATACACAATCTCTTCTGTAGGCACATGCATTAAACACAGCATGATTGCTGGCAAGACCTCTGGGTTGGTGAGCTTGCAGTGGCTAGCAGCGTTAACGTGATGCTGTGAAAGATGCTGGCATGTATCACATGCACAATGTCCTAGGCATATATGCAAAGCAACATTGTTTGGGCAGCAACACATGTTTGGGCGGCTTCTGGTGATGCACTGTGCTTTGCCTGACACTGTTGTCACTACAGCCCAATACTTTGAGAAACCAGCCTAACAAGGGCGAAGTCACCCTGCACAAGCTGGATTCAAGCTGCGATTCAACACATCCTTCACCACCAATTGCAGCATGTATGTCTGTGCCTGGATGTTGCAGGCAAGCTCCACGTGTGGGAACCAAGATGCTGTCCATGGCTGTGCAAGCAGACAAGCTGTGCATCAGTGCTAACGAGGCTGGTGTTGATGATGGAGAGGCTATGACAGACTCACAGGTCCATTTCATTCACCACATAACACACGCCAGCCACCTGCCTGCGATGCATGCTTGTCCACAATGGCAGTGCCTGATCTATGCAGACATCTTTGCATGTGTTTTCCCTGACCCTTACACGAGTGGGTGTGACCATACAGCATCAAGTCTGTGTCATTCATTTCATCCCTCACGCATAAAGTCTGGGTGTGGAGCCAGTTGTGACTCATCAGACATCCTGGCTTGAAAGCACAGGTGTATGTGGTGTGCAACCTCTCAAGCTGGTGGGAGCTCTGTTCAAACAAGAGCCTAATGTCCCGTTGTTGGTAGTTGTGTCTGCCCTGCTTGCTGATCACTCCGCATCACCTGTGGCAGCCTTGTCAGCAGAAAGCTCATGATTGTATTGCTGGCAATGCAAGGCAGACTGATGAAATTTTGCCAGCAGAGAGCTGATGAGTGTATTGCTGGCATTGCAGGGCAGACTGATGGAGTCTTGCCAGCAGAGAGCTCATGAGTGTGTTGCTGACAATTGCAGGGCAGATTGATGGAACTGATGTCTGGTGGCCCCTCAGTCGCCCAACCGCCTGCTTCTTACAGACACCTGCTGGGCGCTGCATCTGCAGAGGCCTTCATTGTGTCCATTGAATCAGTCAGTCTTACTCAGACTGCCGGGAGCAGCCAGGATCACAGGTGCGTCACTCAATGTATGCATGTCATACATAAAAGGAAGGATGGGCCCAATTCGGGATCATCTTAAGCTTCACCATGTTGAATGCCTGACGGCATCGTCTTTTCTTTGCTTTTCTTTCATTTTATATGTACCCACAACCCGCATAAGGCATCAGACACGCAGCATGCAATGTTCAGCGTCCAGCGCATCTGGCAGGCGGGTTCTCGACCCATGAGGTTGCAGAAAGATGTTCTGATGACTTACATGCATTTGGTAGATCCAAAGTGTGTTACCAATCAACAAGCCTGACAAACCTGCCTGAACAAGACTCCCAAATGACTCACCGAGTGCAGCACAGTATAACATGGATGTGGAATTCATGCATGGGGTCTGGGCTGGTGCACTGTCTGAGACTGCGGATGTGCTTCATACTCCTGTCTGACACCTCTTGCAGGCCACTGATTGCACCGTCTGAGCATGCGGATGTGCTTCATCCTCCTGTCTGACACCTCTTGCAGGCCACTGAAAGCACTGGTCAATGTCTGAGGCTGCGAATGGGCTTTATCCTGCTATCTGACACCGTTTGCAGGCCACTGAAAGCACTGGTCACTATGTGAGACTGCGAATATGTTTCATCCTGCTATCTGACACCTCTTGCAAGCTACTGATTGCACCGTCTGAGACTGCGGATGTGCTTCATGACACCGCTTGCAGGCCACTGAAAGCACTGGTCACTATGTGAGACTGCGAATATGTTTCATCCTGCTATCTGACACCTCTTGCAAGCTACTGATTGCACCGTCTGAGACTGAGGATGTGCTTCATGACACCGCTTGCAGGCCACTGAAAGCACTGGTCACTATGTGAGACTGCGAATATGTTTCATCCTGCTATCTGACACCTCTTGCAAGCTACTGATTGCACCGTCTGAGACTGCGGATGTGCTTCATGACACCTCTTGCAGGCCACTGAAAGCACTGGTCACTGTATGAGACTGCAAATGTGCTTCATCCTCCTGTCTGGCACCTCTTGCAGGCCACTCTAAGACGGCAAATGTGCTTTATCATCCTGTCTGACACCCCTTGCAGGCCACTCTGAGACTGCAAATGTGCTTCACCCTCCTGTCTGACACCGCTTGCAGGCCACTGAAAGCGCTGGTCCACAACTGCCAGCTGCTGGTAGATCTAGCAGGCAGAAACGCCATCTGGGGAGCAGCTGCCCATCTCTTCATGGCCTTCAAGCCTCTCGTGCCTGCCCCCCAGCGCAGCCCCCCCGGCATGTCTCAGCCCCCAGGTACCCCAGGTCTCCATCGTGGCAGCTCTGGGCTTCAGAGGGGTCACTCTGGGGTGCCTGGCCCTGCGACAGGGGGCAAGGGTTTACTTCAGCAAGGGTCGTTTACTCATCAAGGTTGTTCATCTCAAACACTGCAGCTGTAGACTTTCAGCGCTGCTCACACGCAGCTAAGCATGTGCGTACCATCAAGCAGGGATGCACTTGATATGTGGGCTGATGTGCAGTGGCGAGGGCTGTGTGTCCAAGCAGCAAGAGCTGCAATTCTTCCACAACTAGTCTATATATGTGGATCTCAGCTGCGTCATGTGCAAAAACGTAACACAAACCAGTCATATGCTGGCACAGCATGCTCTGCCCTTTCTTGTCCCAGGCCCACTGCAATAGTTGTGGAGCATGACCAAGGCGCTGTTACACTATGGTGATTCTGCTTTTGACTGATCATGTCCTGGCTGCGTCAGCAAATGTGAACTTCTATTGCTGATATGCAGAGCATCAGTCTTGTCACTTGCTATCTATTCTGGACCGCAGCAAAGCTTGATGTTGTTGCCTGCTGCTGTCTTTGTCACAGATTCTCTGCTTCAGCACACACCACAATTTAACAGCTTACTTTCAAGCACGTTTTTTGATGCTGATTGGACAGAAATCACATTGAGTACTATATGATTGACCTTTCTGCTGTTGTGTTTAGGAGGAGAGCTGCTCCAGATCCTGAGCCAACAAGACCAGGCAGTGACTGACGAAGATGTAGGGGAACCAGTGGCAGGCGCTGCTGCGCACCTGGTAGGTGAGGCAGATGGGGCACCTACTGATGGCAGGGATGAAGAGTTACAGGATGCTTTGGCAGCAGAGACCCAGCATAAGGTTAGTCTAGACAACCGGAGACCCCTGGGCAGCCCAGTATAACACTTGGCTTCTCATTAAATTGACCCCAAAAGACGTACTTCCCCCCCCCCCTAACTGGAGAGGCACACATAGGCACATCTGCATTGTAGCTGTGTGCTCGGCCACAGGCCACATGTATGTGCAGTGCAAGCCAGATGATGCATGCATGTCTAGGCAAAGCGATCCCGTGCTGCCTTTACAGCAGAGCTGCTTGCCTTTCGTGCATGATTGCTCAGCTTGTGTGAGCAGGTCACAGCATTGATGGATTCAGGCAGTGATCACACATGAGGAGACTCAAAATGAGGCCAATGCTGTAGCTCAGAGCCATGCTGCAAGGCATTCCTATCTACACAAGGACCTGACACGTGTTATTGACCACCTATGTACTGCCTGTCAACTATCTGTCTACCGCCTACGAGAGAAGGCATTACCTACTAAGTACAGTTTACTACACAACTGTAAGATCTTGTTTTTTTTCTTTCCAGGATCACGGGTAGGCAGCACAGAAGGCAGTATCTACTAAGCACAGATTCCTATCTGATCATAAGATCCTGTGTTTTGTTTCCCAGGATGAGGTGCAGGCAGCACAACACAAGCTATTGGAGAAGGCATTATCTAATATACACTGTTCACTAAGTGACCATAAGACCTTGTGCTTTGTTTTCCAGGACAAAGTGCAGGCAGCACAGAAGGCAGTATCTACTAAGTACAGATTACTATCTGACCATAAGACCTTATGATGTGCTCTCCAGGACGACGTGCAGGCAGCACAGCAGGAGCTGTTGGAGAAGGCGTTACTTACTAAGCACTGTTTACTATCTGACCATAAGCTTTTCTGAAAACACCTTGGTGCCAACCTGTAGGGGCCGTGTGAGGTAATCTGTGATGGTCTGCCCAGTAGCAGCACAGTGGTGTAGGGCTAGCTGTAGCCAGGTGGTCAAGCAGAGCGCGTCACATGCCATGGTGACACTGCAGTGTTTTCTTTTCCAGGACGACGTGCAGGCAGCACAGCAGGAGCTGATGGAGAATGCATTATCTACTAAGCACTGTTTACTGACTGACCATAAGCTTTTCTGAAAACACCTTGGTGCCAACCTGTAGGGGCCTTGTGAGGTAATCTGTGATGGGCTACCCAGCAGCATCATAGTGGTGTAGGGCTAGCTGTAGCCAGGTAGTAAAGCAGAGCACATCACAGGCCATGGTGACACTGCAGTGTTTTGTTTTCCAGGACGACGTGCAGGCAGCACAGCAGGCAGTATCTACTGAACACAGTTTACTATCTGACCATAAGACCTTGTGATGTGCTCTCCAGGACAATGTGCAGGCAGCACAGCAGGAGCTATCAGAGAAGGCATTATCTACTAAGCACTGTTCACTAAGTGACCATAAGACATTGTGCTTTGTTTTCCAGGATGACGTGCAGGCAGCACAGACGGCATCATCCACTAGGTACAGTTTACTATCTGACCACAACACCCTGTGTTGTTTTCTTTAGGATGAGGTGCAGGCAGCACAGCAGGAGCAAGCCGCAGCAGAGGACAGCAACTCCAGGGTCACTTTTGAGGTGGAGGTGGTGCACTTCCAAGCCTACCTGCAGGCTGAAATGGCTCCGGGGCGTTTCCTGCTAGCTGCTGAGAAAGGCATGGTGCAAGGGCGCAGCATGCCTCACCTCTTCCAGAGCCTCATCACACTCACCCTGGACCAGGTCACTACCTAGCTCAACATGAGCTGGAAAGCGTAATTAGTATTATTATTGTTATTCATTTCATTATTATTACTATTATTATTGTTATTATTATTATTTATTTACCCTGGACCAGGTCAGCAGCAAGTGTTTCAACTCCACATGTAGTGTAACTCTCAACACTTCTGTTTTGTATATTTATTTGTTAGCTTGGTGCACCTCTTCCTTTCTATGGTCAGGGCACACGGGGTGTGTTTTTACGTTTGACGCAGCTCTGCATACAAGATGACCCTGGATCAGATCAGATCAGGTCAGATCAGATCAGATCAGCAGCAGGCACTGAATGCCTCTGCATTTGCTGGATGTTGAGCACACTTTGGTTTGACTGTGCCAAAGCACATGGCGACACATGATACAACTCAGAAACTCGAACACAGAACCTGCAAATGCATTCAGGTATGAGGCTTTGCATCATCTCCAGCACAAGCATACACCACACTTGATGTCTCCATCTAGCAAAGGTCCATTCATTGTGTCTGTCTGTGCTCAGGTGCAAGCCCATGTCGCACAGACAGAGGTTGACCCTGGAGCAGCTGTTGCCTGGTTACGTGTAACTGATGCTGGTATGGAGGCTTCGCCAACAGGCTCCCAGCTCATCAGGTGACATTCCCTTCTCCAAATGAAAGGAAAAGAAAAGTTTCAGCTTTTTCAGCAATCATAATAGGAGCCTCCTAAGGCGGCAGCCCGGAGGCTTCTCCAAATGGTCTGATTGAGAGTCTGGTGTCACAAACTTCCTTTTGAGCCCCTTTTGTGACTGCGTGAGTAGCAAAGTGACAGAACCTGCAATCCTGCCATGCGTGTCATGCCTTTTAACACGGCATCAGGAGTTATCAGCATGCTCCTGCCTGTGTCACAGCTGCATGTTCAACAGTCTGCCCTAGCACTGACACCATGACTTGTCCTAACACCCCCCCCCCCCCCTATCAAGACAATCAACAGCAAGCTTGGGCGTGCTTCCTATCATCCAACCTTAGAGAGTTAGGGATCTGTTGATCCACAACAAGTCTTTTGGCTTTGCAAAGCTGAGTTGCGCAATTGAAAACCTGTGCTGTCATTGATACTCTAACCAGCTCCAAAACCCTGTTCGCCAACGTCAATATCAACTCTGCAGCTGTTGCACAGTCTGACTGTGAGACTGTCATGTCACAGGCATGTCTTTGACCCCTCCAAACTCAACTCTGCAGCTGTTGCACAGTCTGACAGTGAGGCTGGTGTGTTACAGGCGTGTCTTTGATCCCTTCAAGATCCAGCTGCGCATTTCACAATCTGCCGGGACTGGACCAGTCCCTGTGACAAGTCCTGACGCTTCGCCAGCCAAAACCAATGCCAAGACCAACGTCAACATCAACCCTGCAGCTGTTGCACAGTCTGAGTGTGAGGCTGGTGTGTCACAGGCGTGTCTTTGACCCCTTCAAGATCCAGCTGCGCATCTCACAATCTGCCGGGACTGGACCTGTCCCTGTGACAAGTCCTGACACCTCACCAGCCAAGAAGACCAACGCCAAGCCTGCTAGCAAAGCACAGATTAGTCAGGGGCAGGAGATCCGGCTGGTGGTGCCCGAAATTGGAGTTGTCATGGACTTCAGGGAGTTTGAAGTGCTGACTGATGTCATCAGCAACGTGGGGCTGGCACAGGTGACATGCCCCTGACAGCAGGGCAGGGCAGCCTGGCAGGGCTGTTGCTGTCTGCCCTGCCTTGGCAATGCATGAGATCGTCTTCACATAGGGATGCAGAAACATTCTTTGGTGTTGACGTTGATCTGCTTTAAAGTGGACATCTCTTCTCAGAAACTTCTGGGGAGTATGTTTACCTAGGTTGTCTACTCTGAAGGATTTTTGCACTTCATTTTTTTTGGGCTTCGGCAGTGGTCTATGAGCACAGTCATAGTGGTATATGCAACTACGCAGGCACAGATATCCACCATACCTCACTTTCACATTCGACACAAACAGCTCAGCTGACAGCACACAGTTCGCTGCAGGGCAGACTAGTACTGCTGTGTGTCTCAGACTGTGCTGCATGACAGACAAAGTGACTCTTTGTTGCAGCTGCAGTGCTTGGCACGTTTACGCGCATCTTTTAGCTCTCATTAGCTGTGGTCTAGGCTTGTTCTGAGTTGTGGTCTAGAGTTGTGAACAGTCTTCGGTCATCATGAGCTGGAAAGCGATTTTGTTATTATTTTTATCATCATCATTTTTTTTTAATTTTTTCCCCCCCCCATTATTATTACTTATTATCATTATTTAGTGATGAATGGGGACTTGGTGCAGGGGCCGCATGTGGACAGTGTACTTCAGGATAAGAGGCTGCTGCTGGGGCAGGGCCCTGCCAAAGGCCCTGCTGTGGATGGAGCTCGAGACATGTTTTCCTATCTGTGTCACTACCTAACCTCTCTTGAGGCTGAGGTGAGGTCACCTTACACAGATGCAATGCTAGGGCAGCAGCTGCTGTCCCATCTGCACTTCTTCAACAGCACTGTGTGTCTGTGTGTGTATGTGTGTGTCTATGTGCATGTGTCTGTCTCTGTGTGTGTATGTCTGTGTCTGTATGTGTCTCTACACTTCTCACAGTTTGCAGCTGAGGCGGCGATGCCTTCCTCTTTGTTTTTCCAATTCCTCTCTGTGTTGCCCTTCCTCTAGGAGTTCTGCTGTGGGTATCTACTTTTGCCTTTGTCAGTGAGCGTCTTCACAATCACAATACATTGGTGTTCAAAGCTTCTCTGTGAAAATGTCAACCTTTTGCTGCATAAATTTTGTCTCGCCCGCACCTTCCGTTTCGTATCATTATTACTATTGTTGTTATGGGCATGCAGGCTTTCACAGTGCGCAGCAGACTCGAGGCGGCAGTGCAGCGCCACCCAAGCGGGCGCTCACACTCAGGAGCTTCCCGAGCTGGCTCCGGTCCTCTTCATCGCTCTGCCCATGTGTCCCAGGAGCCCAGCATCATTGATGAGCTGGCTGATGTCCCAACTGCCCTCCACAACTACTTCCAATCCCTTGTGCAATCCCAAGGGGACAAGCTGGATCATGACAGGTGGGTTGCCTGTTACGTACAAGGGTCCTGCTCTTGGCCCCCCCCTGCAAGATTATGTGTTCAGAGTCCCTTGTCTAATTGGTATGGTCTGACCTGGACCGTGAGTTGCCTCCTTGTTCCAGCACGCTTGCCAGCTCAGCATCATGTTCCTGTTTGGCGCCAAAGCTAGTCTTGTTGCTCCTGGTAGTGACTCAAAGGGCACTAGTTTTGACAGCTGTATTAGGAAGCACTTGTGTTCATCAGTTTTGGCTGTTGATTCAGTACATTGCTTACGAGTGAGAAGCCATGTGTTTGCGTTTACAAACACTGGAATGCATCATGCTCAGTTGCTGGCTGGCATTGCTGGGTGAGATTCTACAGGTGAGTTGAGGTTGAACGCTGATGTAAAACTTTTTGTCACTCCTCTGTACTTGGCTCTCTGTCACCTTGCAGATCAACACATGTCATTGCTGGTACGCTGACTGCAGCATCAGGACTCCATTCACGGGGGTCCAAGGGCTCTATGTACCTGACCCTAGATGAGGACATGACATCTAACAACGCCGTGTATGAACATGCCAGTGTAAGACACCCATGGTGTCAATCTCTGTGACTTTGCATAACCCAGTGAGAAAAGGCACTGTATAACGTACAACTGTGTAATGTATAACTGTACAATGTATAACTGTATGTTTGCAGGTTGGTGTCTCAAGGGGAGGGGCTGTTGGTGAGGTGGGGTGCAGAGCAGAGCCTGGCCGCAATGCAGGGCCTGCAAGCTGCTCGAGAGGCCCTCCTCGACCTGCAGGCCCAGTCCAACAAGCAAACGCTCAACCAAAACGCTAAAAGGTACGCACTGCTGTCTGCTGAGACTACTTTTTTTATTTTTTCACAGTACATCTGGGTGTTGTTCACGACGTAGACTGCTTCACTGTGCTGATGATAGGACAGTTGCTGGCAGCTTGCCAATTGCTCTGCATGACTTGTCCTGCACATACTAGCTCATCATGAGCTGCAAAGCGTGTTAATAAGAACCATTATTAGCAGCATATATTGCCATGTCAAATAGTGTAACCACCCTCTCTAGCCTGAGCAAATGTGGCTGCCACAGACCTGCTCTGCAAAGCATGAGTAAGCATGGCAAAGCATGACCCAGTGCACATACTGTCAGATATTCTGCACAAGACCCTGCTCTTTAATCCTACGTGACAGTCTGTGGTGTGATGTGCATCATCCCGGCGCTCACAATTGCACGTGACGTGCAATGAAACCAAGCTAATGAGAAGCAAGACCCTGTGCTGCAAAAGTCTCAAAGAGTTTGTGACAAGCAGATGACAGGCAGCATCAAAATGGACAGGTAGACAGTGCAGCGGCCGCGTGGGTGGGTAAGAAACCTGCTGCTGCAGGTTCACTCTGGAGCTGGATGCCATCAAGTGGCACCTGTGCCAGGATAGAACTCCCTTTGTGGATGCATCCATTGTGGGAGTCATGCTGGATAGCATCCAGAACAAGGACCTTTCTGGTGAGCAGCGATTACTCAAGCAAGATGTCCATGGTGGTGTGCCGGCCTGCTTTCACAATACACAATAGGTTCAACTGTTTATGCCCACAAAAGATGCAGCAAATGCATACATGTTCTGATTGTATGGCATGCAAGTGTTTACAGCACTGTCAGGCTGTGTTCATTGCTGTTGTCATGCCATTCATCACATCAGGCAGACAATCTGATCACGGCTGGGGACTAGAGCTGGTTGATGTGTCCCCAGGATCCAGCAAGCTCATCATACAGAAGATCGAGGTCCAGGACAGGCAAGGGCTGGTCGGGGAAGCCCCAGGGCTGGAGCCTGGCATGGTTGTCTCAGCCTGGAACCCAGATGAGAGTTGGGCGCATGATGCCCTGCTGAGAGTGAATGCCACAAAAGGCGTACCCACTGCAGAACTGACTGTCTGGTCTTTGGTGGACGTCATGGTCCACCCCTTGGGTGTACACATCCATCAACAAGTCGCCAACAGTCTCTGGGTCAGTCAGCACTGTCTGACATTGTGCCAATTGCTGTGCCGAATGCCTGCACACTTGTTTAGTTCAGTTACAATGTCGCCAATGTGCATGCAGATCTGTTTTCTCAGCATCTGCGTGATTAGCAAGTTGGGGATTAGTCGACTTCTACTGCTGAGAGCTTACATCAAAGAGGAGCTAGTTGGCAATAGCCTTTGCCTCAGACGCTCCCTCATCACAGTGGGCATGCTCATGTGACCCAGAAGGACCTGAGCTGCATGCCCTAGCCTTTGCATACTTTCACATGCTGTTTTGCCATTGCGCTGCCTTTTACTGTACGAAGCCCCCCCCTGTGCCTTGTACAAGCTGACGTGCCCTATCTTACATGCACTTCTGCTGCAGCTCATTGCTTGGTTCATTCGATTTTCATCCATCCCTCCATCCATTCATACATTCATCCACTCGTTCATTTGTTCGTTTGTGCGTTTGTTTGTGCGTGCATTCATTCATTCATTCATTCATTCATTCATTCATTCATTCATTCATTCATTCATTCCTTCATTCACTCACTCACTCACTCACTCACTCATTCATTCATTCATTCATTCATTCATTCATTCATTCATTCATTCATTCACTCATTCATTCATTCATTCATGACTGTGGATAACACTGTGGGCCTGCAGGAGTACTTCTTCCCCAAGGAGGACGCAGCAGCCAAGCAGCGGCAGCAGCAGTGGGTCAAGTCTGTTGCTTCCCGCCGCAAGAGTGCAGCTGTCTCGGGCGAGGCTGCTCATGGAGGCTTTCCTGCCACTAGCAAGTGCGCTACCCCCCCCCTCCTCGTCTGTCATCATCACCTGACACTGCATGACTGCAATCATTGCATGCATGCAGCTCAGCAGTCTTGTGCCCCTGTCTGCCATCATCACCTGACACTGCACGACTGCAATCATCACATTTACGCATGCAGTTCAGCTGTTTGATTACCTGCTATCAACAGCTAACACTGCATTACTGCAAGCATTGCATTCACGCACTCATGCAGCTCAGCAGTCTTATGCCCTTATCTGCCACTGACGACTAACAACTGCATCACTGCAATCATCGCATGCACGCAGGCATGCAGCTCAGCAGTCTTATGCCCTTGTCTGCCATCAACAGCTAACACTGCATCACTCCATTCATTGCATTCATGCATGCAGCTCAGCAATCTTGTGTAGGAAAGCTATGCTGCACACTCTGGCCTTGCCCAATACTCGTTCACTCAAGATGCTCCAGTCCACCAGTCAATGCCTTGCTGGCAAATCAGCAAAACAATGCATGGTGGGAGTTGTGGCGCAACCAAACAGAGCTGCGCTCAACCTTTGTGTCAAGCTTGCACAACTCTGTAGTGTGTGAGCAACAGCTGATCTGTCAGAGGGTGTAGGTACAGATAGGGTTCTCACAGACAGAGTTCTGACAAGCCAGGGCTGGCGTGACTATGCTATTGACTGTCCTGGTGTCCAGATCAATCTGGCCTTGGGCATTGCTGGTAAATTTGGTGCACATATGGTGCAAAATGAGATGTGAGTGGCTGCTGACTGTCGCATTGTCCATGCAGGTCTGGCCTGGGGGGTTCTGGGCACAGCAGGGGGGAGGGGGGGAGTGGAAGCACCACAGCCAGTGCTGCTGCTGACAAGGCTGTCAGTGCTGTCACCCAAGGGGCGCCCCCTGGGTCCCCCACTAGCCCCTCCGCAACATCTCCTGTCTTCTCTTTAGGTGGGCACTGGTTCCTTTACAGTCCATCCCAGTACATCATGTCCCTTCTTGTCCACAAAATGTTGCCTATTTTTGTGGAAAATGCTCTGCCAAGGATGTACAGACTCGTAGTACATGTCAATGTATGGTGTCTGTCAATGTGCTATGAGTGATAGAAGCAAGGATCCTGATAAGCAGGCGTGTATACCAATGTCAAGTCTATAGCATGTATATCAATGCCAAGCTTCTGCCCATGGTTAGAGATACCAACATTGACCAATCTGTATGTGTCAGTGGACATGTCAACACCTGGCAGTTGACAGTGTGAGGGCTGTTGGGCTTGCATGGCCCTGATGCATGTTAGACTGATTATTTCATTGTACAGCTCAGGATTTACATACAGACTGTTATTTATTGTGCGGCTCAGGATTTACATATGTTATACATGAAAACGTGACACAACAGTGGCATGCTGCATGGCAGGTCGGCGAAGCAGGCACCGCCGCATCTCCTCTTGGGATGCCAACCTGGAGGGGCGCAAGGGGGTGGACCCCTCCCTCATCTCCCCTACCTCCTCAGGGGACCTCACCGCCACCCGCTCCAAGGTGCAACAAACAACGATCTTGCAAATCGTGTCAGCTGCCATTGCATGTGTGTATGTGTGTGTGTGTGTGTGTGTGTGTGTGTGTGTGTGTGTGTGTGTGTGTGTGTGTGCCTACCTTGCTCACCTCCCTCCTGGATATCTAGATCCCTTTCAAGTTTTGCAGCATCGTTTTGCATGTGACTGCCCTTCTGAGGGAAAGGAAAGTGGTCTGCAATGAGACAAGGGGAGGCAGGCAGGAAACACTTTCGACCACAACCTCTTGCTAATGTGCTGGTTCACTTTACTATGGATCAGATTCTCACACCCTATCTGCCGTTTTGCCGCCCAAAGCTGTTATTTTGGAATGCTGTGTTTCAATATCTATCATCAATTATTATCGTTATTAGTATTGTTATTATTAATATTATTCTTATTATTCTTATTATTAAATTTTATGAAATATATTATTGAATATTATTGCTGCAGGCAAGTGGGTCAGTATTCCGTCGGTTACACAAGAGGTCTGCATCCCATGGGGAGGAGCTTACTACAGGGGGGCCCCTGTCAGGCTCGGGGTCAGGGGCTGCACGCTCCCCCTCAGCCAAGAAAGCCTCCCAAAAGGCAGTCATCAAGCAGAAGAAGCTGCTGTTTGTGCATTTCGCCATCAATCGTGTGCACTGCCGGGTGACTTATAAGGTGGGCTCTTGCAACTACTGCTTCAGCTGCAGAACGCAGACAAGCCGTATCTGGTTGGTGTGCCCTGTACACGTCTGCCTTGCAGGCCTGCGGCCTTCTCTGTTGATGTGCAGTGCTGTGCTTTGGATTGCTGTGCAGTGCTGTGCTTTGGATTGCTGTGCAGTGCTGTGCATTACTGTGCAGTGCTGTACTGTGCTTTGGTCTGCTGTGCAGTGCTGTGCTTTGGTTTGCTGTGCAGTGCTGTGCTTAGTTTGGCTATGCCGTGCTGTGCTTTGATTTGCTGTGCATTGCTTTGCTTTGGTGCCCACAAGCAATGCTTGCTGGTTACACATAGGCGTCAGTCAGCGCCCCTACAAGGTCACTGTCATGCCACGCATTGATGCATCACACACGCAGCTCACGTCGTCTGTTAGTGTTGCTGACTGGACTGCAATACCATGTAGGGAGCGCCATTCAACATCAAGGATTTCAAGGTGCTGTTGGATGCGCAAGTGTATGAGGACTTAGAGGGACGCTGGGTTGACCTCTTCAACCGCATGAAATGGGACATCATCAAGTCGGTGCTCAAGAGTGTTGCCGGCTTGCAAGGCCGCAAATTCAAGGTACAGTACAATTCCAAGAGCCATTTTATCCCACAAATTTACTTCATTCAACATCTGCATGCACTGCCATTTGTTGCACAAGTGGTGCTTTGGTCTGTTGCTCCCTGCTTCTTTTGCATAGCATGAAAGCGGTGGTTGGTGAAGCAGCTCATTTGAACAGGGCTGCATGAGAATGCTGTTAGTGGGCAATGCTGAAAAGCTGAGGCTTTGATTTCAACATGTCATGTGAGCCTTGTTTGAGAGGCTCATTCAACAAGTCTCAGACTGTTGGAATGAATGTATGATCACCTGGTCTAGTGTCTCTCATCTGCTTTCTGTAGGAGCTGCTACCAGATCACCTGCTGAAAGAAACCAAGGCTACGGGAGATAAGGGCAAGGGCACTGGCAAGCAATGGCCCTTTGGCTGGGGCAAGAAGAAGGGCAATAAGGAGCATGAGGCCCTGCCCACTCCAGATGGTGAAGTACTGAAGGTACATACAGCCTCTGCAGGCTCGCAGTCTATGGGTGCATGCATGTTGTTCATTGCCAGATTTTCCATCTATGTTGCTATTGCAAGGTCATCACGCTGCTGCTGAGACTGTCAGCAGCAAGTATCTTCTCCTCTTACCTGATTGAGTCGTAGAAAGATCATGTTGAATCATTGTCTCAAGAACCAGCAAATCAACCCTCTGCGCATGCAGAACGGTTTTGAGTTCAGCAATGGCCATTGGACAGCTAAGCTGATCAAGCACTATGTAGACAGCTCAAGTGACAGACGACACTCATTTGTCCAGTAGATGCTTGGTATGGAAACAAGTTGTCTTTGATGTTTCTCAACTGCACAGCCATGATGATCTGCAAAATCAGCTGGCTTCTTTTTGTTTTGTGGCAGGCCCGGCAGAAGAAGAAGATGATGTTTGGGGAGCAGCACCTGGTCAGGTTTGGTAGCATGACTAAGCCAGCAGAGACAGACCCCCTGGGGGACCCCCAAGATGCTATGGACCCCCAGCAGGTGACTTATGCTCTGCTGTCCACTGCTGTGGCATCCTGCTTGAGAGAATTCAGACTGACACTTCATAAGATTCAATCGTTTTCCTCCACTTTTCCCAAAACTGTATTTGCAGGCAGTAGTAAGAACGTAAGCCGTCTGGTGCTTTAGTCATGGTCAGCATGTGTTGAGACGCTTCACGTATGTTGCTGTACTTTGAGACCATGCATGCCTCTTACACACTGACTCTTGCCTGTCTGGATCATCAATCTCTGTATCACGCATGGATCATCAGTATTTGTATCAAGCAAGGATTCCTGTGAATCCAACCATGCATCATGTCTGCAAGCCTTGACACCTGTCTGTTGCTGAATGAAGTTATCAAACGGTGTGGGCTCATCAACTCTTCTTGGCTGATGCTGCAAACCCAAAAGATGATCTTGTTGATCTGGTGGTCTGCAATGACATTGTAAGGCTGCACAAAATCAGGGGCCAATGATTGTGCCGCGCACGCTTGAACAATTGAATTGCAGCTGCACAATGCTGTGTCTTGATTGTCATGATGACTCCGTGAGGTTGATCATCTCTGCAGGCTGGCACCAGCAACAGCAACAGCGCAGCCGCAGAGGCAGCATCCACAGCAGCTTCTAGGGCAAGGGCCTTTGTCAACAGGGCTCTGGCTAGCGCAAGCCAGGGCCCCAAATCCCCAACCCCCTCCCCAACCCACTCCGCCCCTGATCACCCACTTTCCCCAGACAGTCCACACTCATCAGAGCCCAGGCACCTCAGCAGTACCTCACTGCCAGGGTCACATGACAGCAGCCAGCATGCTGTCATGCCAAGCTATCACAGCAGTGACTCTTTGGGCAGAAGGCAGTCCAGCAGCCTTGATGCTAGTGGCAGGGCCAATCCTTTTCTGGAGGGATCTTTGGGCAGTGGGCAGTCTTTGCAATCTGAGATGCTGCCGCAACAAGAGGCCAGCTTCAGAGAGCTGCCTAGGGACAACAACTGGCCCAGTACCGCTGCTGCTGCTGCTGCTGCTGCTGCTCCTGCTTACTCAGAAGGCAGGAGACGCAGTGAGGATTTACCTCGTGACTCAGCTGCTGAGTCAGCTGCTGAGTCTGGCTCTGAGGCTCACAACACGATGCACAGTAGTCAAGATGGTCAACAGCATGCATCAGATAGCTTGGACTTGTCAGGACAGCAGCAGGTGTCGCAAGAAACGCTACATGGACATCAGCAGCCGCCTCGGCAGTTGCAGCAGCAGCTGTCAGGCAATCCGTTCCTGTCTAGCACACCATCTCCCTTTGCCTCTTCCTCTGGAGAACCCATGGCAGAACCCCCCTTCGTCGCACAGGGCCCAGCTGGGGTTGGTGCAAGATCCCAGGCAAACCAGGCAGAAGACCATGTGCGTCCAGAGTGGCAGCAAGCTGGCAGAGGGAACAGTGATGCTTGCATGAGGCATGCTGGGTCAGGGCTACAGCCCTTGCCGCCAGGGGCTTTGTCCAGCACGCCCTCCCTGGCTGAGATGCTGTCTGATCTGCGCCCTGCAGGTGACATTGTAATTTGTATGACATTGGTAATGTACAATTGGTCAGAAGCAATTTCCTGCGCATTGCTGCAGTTGCATTTCTCACCTGTGCATCCTATTGGTCTGCAGCTGTGCTCACACAGTAATGCATTCAAACACACAGACTTTACGCTGCCTGGTTTTTTTGTCTCTCGTCCTCACTATTTGCATGTTACCGTGGGAAGCTGCTCTTATAAGTTGTGGACGCACACATGCCTTTTCAGTACCACCTGGCACTATTGCTCACTACCACAACATGTTCATGGCATCAGTGGTTGCGGCCACCCTTTTTTGGAGCAGTGACGCCCCCTTGTGTGTGCTGAACGGACAGACAACCCCCTGCAGGGTCAAGGGAGCCTCGCCGAAGCGGCAACCCATTCATGGATGATGACAGCAATGATGGTGATGTAGCACACATGCCATCAAATACAGGCCTTGTCATTCCTGTCTCATCTCACCAGACAAGCCAGACAGAACACGCTGCAGATTCATCCCCAACTGGCAGACACCCCAGCGCACCTGGTGGGTACCCTGGGGCTCCCCTGCCCTCTGCTGCAGCGCCTGACATCAGTGAGCAAGTGGGCCTCGATCCATCACCCAACTTGCCCTACTTCAGTCATGCCACACAGTCCATGCCTGGTGATCTTCAGCAGGAGCATGAGCCTGGATCTGGTGCAGATCAGCAGCATGGACAGCTGTCAAGCCCCATGCAGCAAGCAGATGCCAGCAGCTCACAAAGTGTCCTCTCTCTAAGTAGACAAATCATCCCGCCTGCTAGCATGTCAGAGCCTGAGCAGGGCGGTCAGTTGCCAGACAGCCAGCAAGCGTACGCAGGGCAGCATCAACCTGCTGCAATGCTTGAACACCAACAGCAACAGGTGTCAGGAAGAGACCAGAGTGCTGCTCCACGGTTTCTGGAGCAGGGGCCATCTGCTGAAACTGGTGTTGCACCTGATGTCCACTACCCTGGTAGGCAAAGCCAGGCTGCAGAGTCAGGTGCACAGCCAGACCAGCAGGTTACTAAACACAGCCCTGAGCAGAGTTCTGCCCTACCCCTGCCAGCTCAGAGCATTCTGAAGCCAACTGCATCAGCAGAGATGCTTGTGCCTAGCAGGCCGGCTCCGAAACCACCTGTGTCTTTCGAAGGGCAGGGCAGCCTTCCTGTTCCTAGGCGCCCTGCCCCTAGCAGGCCAGGTATGGAGTCAGCGCAGCCCCTGGAAGCCCAGGGCAGCATACCTGTTCCAAGGCGCCCTGCGCCCTCTAGGCCAGATCTGGCACCAGCCCTGCCCCTTCAGGAACAAGGCAGCATGCCTTCTCAGCTGGCGTCTAGCAGGTCAAGTCAAGCAGCAGGCATGCCGGTGGAAGGCCAGAGCAGTGTGTCTGTGCCAGTGCAATGGCGTGACACCAGCAGGCCAAGTCCAGAGGCAGCCCTGCCCCCTGAGGGGGGGGGCAGCACGGGTAGGCAAGCTCAGCTGCCTAACAGCATGCTGCCTCAAGACCTGCCTTCAAGGCAAGTCTTGGCTGCCAGGCAGAGCGATCAAGCTAGTCAGGAAGAAGGCCCCAGTCAAGCACAACCCTCTGGACAGACGCAAGGGCCTGGAGAAATGCAGGGCCTGGAGGGGATGCTAGGCAGGGCTGCTCCAGACTCAGAAGAAGAAGAGGAGGATAGCAAAGTGAGTGCACAAGATAGGCAGAAGTTCATGCAAAGCCTGCAGAGCCCTGACAGAGGATCTACCAGGACCAAAAACTTGGCCAAGGGCTTTGGCAGAATGAGGGCAAAGGCTAAAGACCTGATGCAGGCCAGAGCTACTGGGGCTGCTTCTAGTGGCCCTGCTGGCCAACCTGCCCCTGCCCCAGGGGCGTCCAAAGGGAGTGATGCTGAGTTGGGCAGGGGTGGCAGATTGGCCAGAGACATGACTTCCATGTTTTCAGGACTGAAGAAGCCGGCAAATCAATGACAATGTGGCACATTCACATTTGCTATGCAAAGTCATGGGCCACAGCCAGTGCTTCGTCAAGCGCACTGAACTGTGGAGTACCCGATCCTTTTGTGCATCAATGTATGCATTAGACTTGCACAACATGTTGTCATGTTTTTGTTACATTGTACATTTACTGTTTTCAACGGTCTTGCAAAATATACTTTTGCCATCAGTGCGCAAGGCTGTACAACGCTTCGCATCTTCAACGTTGTCAGAAATTGAGGTGTTTCATGAAAATCGTGGGAAGCAACCAAAGCAGCAATGCCATCATGGTGCCAGAGAGACATTAGAGAGATGATGCTGATATTGTCTGAAGAAGAGGAGGGGGTCCAGCAAGAAATCGGAATGTGGATTTGTCGCACTGGGTACAACCCCCTGCGCAGAAAGCATCGCTTGCAGAGAATACGCCACATTTGCACCAACTCACTGCATCACTTTGCGTAGAGAGACCGCAAATCGGAAGAGAAAGCAGCAAGCTTCTTGCTGACTCTTTTGTTGCAGCAGCATCACAACTGTCCTGAGAGTCAGTTGCAACACACCAAGTTCGTCAAGATTGTCAGCAGGCACTGTCGACGATAGTCCGCTCGTAACGGGTATGAAATGCGACATTGCATCCATGACCGCACCATCTCTTGCCACTGACGCTTCTGAAGACCTGTCAGACAGCCTTTGACTTTGGGTGAGTTCTTATGCGGGGCATTTGTCAGCAAATGGAGCATGAGGGTTTGCTTGAGGCTTGTCTGCTCTCGTATTACCCATCTGGCAGGTTCCTTGATTGCGCCTGGCCTTCACGAAATCCGTGTGCTGCAGGGCCAGTCAACTCAGCCAGTTGGATGACAACTATCTCGCCACACAAGTTTGTGAGGGGTATGTCTAGGCTGAGTAGACCGGCAAACGCACAGCATCCGGGGTCAGAGCAGTCATCCCCTGTAGGCTGACAGAGCTCAACAAGTTGTGTCAGCAACTAGACAGCATGTTACAGACACAGCAACACACAGTGCCTCCCATTAAGGCTAGCAGCTTTGCTACTTTCCTTACTCAGACTGCCAGTCCAACAGATAACGAAAGCCAAAGCCACCTCCTTGCTTTGGGCAGCTCACCCACAGTTTATAGTCCAAGATCACCAGCATCGAGTAATTCTCCAACTGCTGTTGGCCCGCCATCTCCTCCCAGAAACGGCAAGAAAAAGGCCAGAAACAGGCCACCCAAGCACATTCGCAAGGGAACCTCAGTAATTCGCCGGCCAGACGAAGACGCACACCCGGCACAGCAGGACTGTGCAGGCATCTTGGCAGGAGAGCCTGTCAGTGCAGCAGTCAGACATGACACTGCTGCATCAACAGCAGTGGACAGGCAGCTGGCTAACCCGCCGTCATCGCGTGTGACAAGTGCTCCCATTCGTGTTCCCACCAGATCAGACATCATATCAGAGGATGAGGGTACACTAAAGCTGGAGGCATTTTCCTCCCCAAAATGGCTTGGGACAGGTTTTTCAGATAGAATTGAAGCCAGCAAGTCCTGTTCACATGGGCCCCGTTGTTCTGGGCCCATGATTGATACTGCCAGTGGGCAGTTTACTTACTTTGCCAACTCTATGTGGTGATGCCAGCTCTACGTGGTGATGCAAACATTTCTATTGATTCCTGCTTACGTGTGCCGTTGAAGTACAGCTGAGTTTGCAACATGCAGTTGTGTCCTGTGCTTTTTTAGCATGGAGATCTGGACCTTTCTTCAGGGTTTGTTAATGCAATGCGCTTTTGTTCATGCCCATCATTGTGCTGCCGACTTTGACTGTAGAATCTGAATGAACATACTGCGTAAAGCCAAGCCTATGCTTGTCGCATAGCTACTTTGGTGTCTGGTAGTTGTTAGTCACAAGCCATTGCAGTAGAAGTGTAGTATCAAATGTTGTTCTCAAAGCTGATGCGCTATTTGTTGCTCTTTGAGGTATACGTATAGCTTCTGTCAAACCCCCAGGATGTGCACATAACAAGTACAACGGGCAACCATTCTTCGTTTGATAACATTGCAAATCCACATATAGACAGCAATTCTGACCTTACGTGTTACAGAATCAGTCATCATGCATGTGTGTAAACAATGCTTCTGATTTGATCTGCAGATTGAAATCAGACATGACAGCCATGTGTTCAAAAACCTGCGGTGTGAAAATTGTCGAGCAGATGTTGAACGTGTCCTTTGCCAAGCTTGCTCAATCTGTGACAGCCAATGATGTTGAGACTCACAAGGGACTCCATCTCACTCAGCATCAGCATTGCGCCATCTGTCAGCTTCCAACAGTACATGACATCTAGGTGCGATAGTCTTCTGAGCGTTGCCAAGCACTTGACACCTGTAAAAATGGTCAGAATCCAATGAGACTCCGCACACAGACCAAACAATGGCAGTCATGCACACTAGAATGGAGCACAGCAGTTCCAGAAACTGATTACAGTCATTCTCTGACACAAGCCAGCAAACAGAATGAGGTGGAGGGTGATATCAGCAGAAGCGAACAAACACTCTGGTGCTGTACAGTAGTGCCTGCTATATGCACTTGTGGTCTATGCAGCCAGACCCCCTGTCTTTTGTATTTTTAGGACACATAAGCACTTGGCAAACTGGCATTATGAAGGCTCATGTCTGACCTGCATCTGTGAGCTGCCAGCAGAACTGTAACTCCAGGCTTTTCAGTCCCCACATGGAGCCCAGATGAGCCATGCCTTCATCAGTCACCCCTTGGTTGCCCTGAAGATTTTTGCAACAAGTTGAATATCAAAGATGTGCAAAAGTTGCAGACATAGGCTCATCAATGCTGGCATGCAGCCAAAAAGAGAAAGCTCTTGCATAAGGCATGACTCAACTCAAGACAGCTGCAAGCTCACCTGCAAGCTGAGATGAGTCAGGTGACTAAGCCCGACTAAAGCAGCCAAGCCTGCATCAGAGACAAGGCGGCAGCCCTTCATGTTCAGGTGGCGTATAGGCGCCTGACAACAGCCCAGTGTTTCCAACCCCTTATCGTTCACACGCCAACCATTCTGAATCGAGATGCTGGTCAAATGCAGAAGCTGGCCCCATGACCTGAATCCCTCACCTGTCAATTCAACAGCATCGTAGTTTAGCTCAGCTCACCCCCAGCAAGCATCTGATGTATATGTGAAGACAGAGCTGCCACAATACCAGTGGCAGTGAACAGGGCTGAGAAGAAAGAACCAAAAGAAAACTCAAAAGAACGAAAGAATAAGGAACAGGGCTGGCCGGCTCACCTGTGATGTCAGTGCATTCTTGCAGGTTGACTGACACCAGAGATGTGATGTCGCCCATTGCATGCAGTCCTAAATCTGTCAGACTAGAACAGCCCTGCATTCAGGCATATGACTTCCTGTCAAGTCATGTCATGTTGAGCCCGGCAGAGTGCCTGTACATGTTACAACTGCCAGGCACAACTGCACGTACCCGTAGGGCCTTACTACACATGCTGAAACCCACAAAGAGCAGAGACTCACAAGAAGTGCGGACAGCAATGGAACAAAGGCGCAGAACAGAGCTCAGCACAAAGTTCAGCACAGAGCTGAGCAGAGCAGAGCTGAGCTGAGCTGAGCTGAGCTGAGCTGAGCTGAGCACAGCATATTAGCAGGGCCTAGTATCTCACCTGCAGGCTGAGCTCAGAGAGACTGTCCAAGGTGGTGAGGGCAGCCAAGGCAGCATCAATGCCAGGCACGCTTCTGCAACCATTCAGGTTGAGGCTCCTGCATGAAGTCACATCAGACCTTGGCCTGAGTACCTCCTCTTTGACATTGGCACTGTGGCAAAGGCCAGCACACACTCTGTGACATGAAACACATATGCTGACTGGACCACACTGATGAAGATGTACTGCAGGTATCGCTTGATGCAATCTCACATAAGTATGAAAGGGCTGACAGAGATACCCAAAAGGGTGTTGTTGACCCATCATCAAGCAGAGTACATACCATGCAAGCAGAAAGCACTTGGGAGGCGAGTCAAGGCACCAAAAACGCAAAACCTGGACTTGCCTTAGGGCTGTTAGACTGGCTAGGGCGGTTAAAGAACTGCCCTGGACTGTACCACAGCCAGTCAGGTCAAGATGCTGCAAGGCCACCAATGCAGACATGGCCTGCAGCATTCATAAAGAAAAGCTAACCAATCCAGCTCCATGCAGTCAATGTGCTCAGAAAAGAAAGGAAAAGACTACACCTTTTGGCGTCAAGTTAATGAGAAGCCAAGTATTATACCAGGCTGCCCAGGTCATTGTGCTGAGCACTTTTCACACACAAATTGCGCCTTCCATCTTGCCTTTTCTGAGACAATGCAGATGTGAGCATGCGGACAGCGAGACATAGGAGGTTGTTGAAACAGGCCTGGCAGATTCAAAAGCTTAAGACAATGAATCAAAAGTGTTGACGTTATTATTGTTGCACCATGGCTTCTTCTACTCCATCATGTATCTTGAGAAGTACATTACCAGTATTCTACTTTGCTGAATGTTTCTTGGTGTCATGTCATGGTCTGGTTTGCCTTGCGCACTCAAAAGCCATTCAGAAAATGGTGGAGGTATGGGTGCACACACCACATAGCACTCAATGACATGGAACGGCATGCAGTGGTTATAACTTGGTCGACAAATGTTCCTCTTTCTGAGAAAGGCATGTGTGCAGAGAACCCTGTTATAGGCTTACCATGATGTGAGTCTTGTCTAGTCTCTGGCTGTGTTGCAGCTTGAAGGACGTGAGACTTGTTAGGGCTGTGATGGCCAGCAGCCCTGCCCCACTCAGCCCCTGACAACCTGTGCAGGAGAGAACTGCATGAGTCATTTCTCACCGATCTGTGTTGCGTGTCACGATGTGCCACACTGACTCACTTGGACTCTTCCATGCTGACCTGATTGATGCAAGAAACCTTGATGGCATTGCTATTGTGGCACAGCGAAGTTGCATGCTGTTCCCCAATAGCAACTCTTCTCCCCCCTTGAAAAAACAAAACAGCGCATACCCAAATGCATGGGTCTAAGCTGCAGACTATGTACAGGAGCAAGCATGATAGTAGTCATGCAGCTGACTGCACAACATCTTTTCTTTGCCCCAAAACAAGTCTATATTGGAGGAACATCATGATTGCCTGTACAGGAAGACAGCTTATAAAAGGAACAGAATTGTACAGATTGATGCAAGAATGTATGCTGATTGCTTATCTTTGCATGCATACTAAATGTGTAGGATGACACACAGGACTGCCATCCCATGATAGAAATGGTCACCCTTGTTTACCTTGGCTACTTATTTGCCGTGGTGTGCCTGTGCCTGACCTGATGCGTGTATCAACAAAGGGCTTGCATGTCCCAAAGGCTACGCTATAGGTCATGCCATTGGCATATATGTACAGATGCACTGCACATCATGTGATTGGTGCAATCATCATGTGCGTCAGTGTGTGTCAGCAAGATTGTGATGTAAAGGTGATTGTCACGGTGAGAGTCTGACCACTGAGGTCAAGGCGATGCAAGGTGGCCAGTGCAGTTGAGTGAAGAACCCCATCCTGAAGGCCGTCACAGTTGCGCAGACTGAGACTGGTCAGGGCAGTTAGACGCAGCAGGAGGGGCAGGGCTTCCCCAGGCAAGGTGTGGATGTTCCGGCAGCCATGCAGACTCAATTCCTGAAGGCCTTGCAAGCCTGCAGACGCACACACTCGCAGTCATGAGCAATACTGTGGTCAAGATTGAACAGAATCGTGGAGATGCCGACAGAGGTAGGACTGTTTAGGGGCAGTATGTAGGCACAGGGCTTTTCTGCAACAGGTTCGCAACTGTGTGGCTCTTCTCAATCATGCATGCAGAAGATTGTTGTGGTGTTGGGTGTGGAACAGTTGGTGGTCAGGGCAGCAGTATCAACTCTGAGGATGGAAGAGTGACACATAACATAACACACAATGTACAAAGCACTGAGCAGGGTGGGAACCTGGATGCAGCGCATTAAGAAACTGATCAGTAAGGATACTGCAAAATCTGGTGCCTGTTGCTGAGCCATATTGAAGACTGTGATGTTTCATAGCAGTGTTCAACAAGGTGGAGTGTGTGGGCAATGACAAACTCCACCCCAGAATAGACAGAGAGTCCATCACAGGATGACATGAGGACCATGGAAGGCTCTGATTGACAGACATTGTCAGTTCACAAAGTCCAGCAGAAGTTGGACTGCAAGATGGTTTAACATGGGCCCCCTTCCATGACAATCTAAAGTTGAAAGAGCATGACCCGGATTGACATAATAATACACCGTGTATCTAAGCAGGTCTTGCAACCTACCACTAGGCATGTTCAGTATCAATGACCATGAGAGCAACAATGATGATGTTCAATATGGTGCAAATAATGTAGATGATGACAATGATGATGACAATGACAACGATAACGACAATGACAATGACAATGGTGCAGCATACCAGTCAGGTGAGCCAAACCAGGTGCAGTGATCTGCCAACAGCCCTGTAGGTTGAGGCTGCGCAAGTGGTGCAGGGCAGCAAGGTGCAAAAGGCCCTGGCCTCCCACTCTGTAACAGCCCTTCATGTTCACCTCAGTGAGGCAAGTCAGACTGGACAGCACATGCACCTGTTCCCCTGCATACCATCACAACATGACTGTCTCTGGGGACACACCTGCCTGTTGGGCTTATGCAGTGTTGATGCTGCCATTTCAGGATGCACCCAGGATTGCCTTGGCACCAGACTCATGCAAAAGCTGCTTCTTCTGCATTGGGACACAGTTGGCTGTACAGGTGTCAACAATCTGCTCAGCAGCTCCCTGATCTGCAGGAATGTCTGTTCGTGCATGCTGCATCAGCATTTACAACACAGAGGTGACCAGCTGAGGCCGGCAGAGTTGGTGCTGCATTATGTGCAGCAGCTTGTTTGGTCAATGCAGTCAACATGAGATGCAGCGTGCCACAAAAGCTGCACATTATGCAAGCAATCCCCAGGCGGCTGTCATGCAAAACACTCAGCCATTCCTGCATACCTTGCATCAACATACTCATGGCAGAAAAAAGCAAAAGAAAGCAAAAGCAAAAGAAAAGAAAAAGAGAAAGCATGTGGGGAAGATCACAGACCTGCCATGCGCTCACAAGCAGTGAGGTTGAGATGCCTGAGGGCACTCAGCGCCGCCAGGTGGGGCAGGGCACTATCAGTCAGCTGCTGACAGCCCCTGAGGGAGAGATGGGTAAGGCTGGTGAGAGACGCCAACACTGTCAGTCCGCTCTCTGTCAAACGCAAGCAATTCCACAGCACCAAGTGCTGCAGGCTGTGCAAATCCTTGACATGCTGCAGACCTGCAGCGCATCCCCATGCAGTTCTCAGAAGTTTGCTGGTGTCATGTGGCTTCAGACGTGCATGGCGTTTGAACACCAGGAGTTGCCAAGCACTACTCATCAATTATGATTGTGTGTGCATCAAATGGCGAGCTGGGTTGTTGCACAGCTGACATGTGCATGCATTAGTCATGCCAACTAACTATCAGCAGCTGCATGCAGAGCAACACAACCAAACAGACAAGCAGGCTGCATGCACCTTCACAGCCTCGAGTTTATACATCACTCAGTGGTTATCTGCGGTGACAAGAGGTCAGAAGAGAGGTTGGAAGAGGTTGCCTGAGTCACTGATCTCCAGGCATCCCGCCAAATCCAGGTGCGTGAGTTGAGTCAGGGATTGCAGATGCAGTAAGCAGGCATCAGTGATGGTGGCCACCCGGGAGCAGCCCCCCAGCCTCAGGCTCTTCACCCCTGACAGGAAGGCAGCCACATGGCCCAATCCCCTTTCGGTCAGGCTCACACAACCGGACAGACTCAGGCTGGTGAGCCCTGTCAGCTTGCTCAAGGCTGCGATGCCTGCGTCCTCCACCTGAGTGACATGACAGTATCTGACCGGCCAGACAGCCAGACAGACAGCCAGACAGACAGCCAGACAGACAGACAGACAGACAGACAAAGTTAGAGTGTAGACTGTTCACTCTCCATGTGAGCGCAACAGCTGCTGTGCACATATACTAGCCAAAGCAATGCAGTTCAACCTAGCTGCAAGCAGACGGCACCATATCATGCTTTTCACGCACCAGCTGCCCTCAGGACTGTAAGACCCTAGCTCTGTTCTGTGACCTCCACATCAAGCCATGCAACATCACATCTGGTGATGCAAAATATAGTAAGCAACTTTGCATTGTTGACAGGGAAATTATCCAGCATGTGATACCTTGCAGCAACCAGTCAGATCCAGAGCCGTTAATCCAGGTACCAAGCCCACATGGTGCAGGCCCATTGCAGTGATGTGCTCACACCCAACAAGGGTGAGGCAGTTCAGCTGAAGCTGACTCAAGCCTTGCAGATGTCCATCCTGCAGCCTTGGAATGCCGCTCAAGTCCAGGGTACGTAGGGCTGCAAATCTGCAGCAACCCTGTACATATATGCTCACTTGTGATGAGGAAAGACATGTGCATAGTAATTGTGGCAACTTGATTGGCATGGTGGCTGACCCATGGGCTATGTGTACATGTGTGCATCATGTGATGCATGCGAACGCTTGCAGCTGCTTTGCAGTCATAGTCATTGGCTAACCTGGAGTTGATGCAGTCAAGCCTCAAGGTCCTTGGCCTGAGGCAAACCAGCCCATTGGTGACACTGTCGTGCCACTGACGACAGACAAGCATTGCATGCTGTGCTGTGTGAGCAGGCAAGTGCTCAATCACAGCCTGAAAAAGGTCTCCGACAATTGCACTCCAGGCGGCCTGCTTTTCTGCTTCTGAAGTGGCTTCTGACTGGTGACCTTGCTTTGATGAGGAAGTGGAGCTGTCTTGAAACAAGCTGATGGCACTGGAGGAGGTGCTATGCTGCAGATGACGCTGCCTGGGGCTTGATGAAAACCAGTCATCTGCGGGGTTTTGTGGCAGGTGCAGAGCTGCAAGTGATTCAGCTACATCGACCATGGCGGCAATAAGCAGAGTACACTCTCACACGGAGTGCCGAGTCAATCCAGTATCCTGCAGCTGCCTGCCCAGATAGTCTACGACCGACGCCGATAGGCTTTGAGTCTGACTTGATGGGCAAGTGATGCGCGAACTACTCCACAGTGCGCGAGACCCCCAGTAAGCTGCAGGAAGGATGGACGATATCGTATGCCGGTGCCGGAGCTGGACTGAACCCTATCATAGTCAATCTTGCAAGCTCTCAAAGACTCCGCCACGGCACGCGGCTAGCTTGGCGATGATTGACGATGACAGCTGCTGCAGTCTCTGGGGTGGCTGTTGGCGACTTCGCAAACGATATGTGCGTGACCTACTGAATCAGGGTTCAATCCTCTTCACGCAGATACTCCCGGCACGAAGGACAGCCGCAAGTCAGCCTGCAGGAAGAATCCTCACAGAAACGGCACGCAGACAGTATTTCCGTCGGTCATGATGACAGCAGGCGCGTCGAAATGGTATTGGCTCCTCAGACTCATGTTGACAGACTTCTGCAGCTGACGCCGTACAAACCGTAGTCAATTAGTCATCCTGGATGACTCATCCACACCAAATTGTGCAATGCAAGAACGCCACTAGAAGTGCCGTGAAAAACAGGCAAGGGAAACAAAGATGTTACATTCTGCGGCGCACTTGTCGATAGCAAGGCCTTCCCAGGTGCCGTCAGTGCCAGAGTCCAGGACGTGGACGATATTGGTGCCTTCTGGCTTTGATCTCGCTCAAGCAGTTTGCAGCTATGGATTCTTCACGCAGGCACCCAACTCCTGGGAAATGCAGGTGATTCAGAGTTGTCAAAAGTACGAATCATCCCGCGCCGATGTACTTGTGCGCAGGAGCGCGTGCCTTGGTGTTTTGTCAAGCTGCTCACTCCTGCTATCTGACCAGGCGTGATGCAAAGCTGTTGTTCTTTGCAGTGTGACGATATGGCTGCAAGGAGTGGGCGCGGATTGCGTAGGCCCCTACTCACAACAGCAGACGACGTGTTTGACACGGTCATCCAGCAATCGGGAGAAGCCTCCTGCGCGGAGAGCTGTCTGCGCGTGGAGATCCACAAGAGCGCTCATGAGCACGAGATGCAACAGCTCAAAGCGCAGGTGAGCAAGCCACAAGCTTGCCTCAGGATGGCTTTCTGTGGCTCATAAGCTGTTTTTAATCATGTTCTCTTGCCACATAGGTGCACAGAATGCTACGACTCAGCACTGCAGAGCAGGCCCGGGTTTACAGCTTTCATCAGAAGCATGCAGCAGCCAAAGAGGAAGGTTTTGGTCGGCTGTTCAGGTCTCCAACAGTTTGGGAAGACCTCATCAAGAGCATTCTTCTTTGTAATTGCGGGTGAGGTCAATTACAAATTGCTCAGCCTGCCTTGCTGTGTGCCAGACAGTTTGCACATCCACATTTGGCTCTCTGCATGCATCTCGCTTCTCACCGCAGCAACAACCAGTGATAGCATGACATGTGCCTGTTACTTCATGCCAGACAAAGATGCATCACGTTGGACTGGTCCTTGACAGGTGGAGCCGCACATTGACAATGAACAAGGCTCTTTGCTCCAAAGCAGGGAACGGGGCTTTCCCAAGCCCCACCATGCTCATACAAGCAGGCACTGCCAAGCTGCAGTCAGAATGTGGGTTAGGCTACAGGGCAAAGACCTTGATGCAATTGGCAGAACAAGTAATGCCACAACCTCTGCTTTAAGCTGGCTGGCACAAGGCACGACTGCTGCTTTAAACGGCAAACATTTGTACAGCGTTTGCAACACACAGGCAGTCATCACATCTGGCTGTTGTACTTCCCAGTGACTTGCCATACTATTCTGCACTCTTTGCGGCAAAGTGTTCTGCACTGGTCAGCATGTGCATTGCTCACAAGGCATGTACAAGCTGTATTCCGGAAATGGGCATGAAGGCATGTTGACATTAAGCTTGCAGTCAAATGACCACAGAAGCTTTGTGGAAGAGCAAGGAATTTGAACAACTTCACATGCATTCAGTGTCTGATGTTAGTACATGTTGGCTCACAGGACTAGGGTTTAGGCACACCTAGTAGGTACCTGGCAAGACCAATTAGCTGGAACGCCAATAAAGTACTCATTATTTATTTTTCACATGCATGCAGGTAGTCACGGGAGAGGCGGACATAGATGGGCTTGAAGCTCCAGGCCTTTCCTCTGAAGAGGTCTATCAAAGGCTGCTGCCACTACCAGGTCTCAATCCAGACCCTTTGACTGCATACTTTGTGTTATGCTGTATATTAGCTATACGCAGGGCAGCAGGCAGGGCGCCACGGCAATCACAAGCATGTGCAAGCATAGGTGCAGACACAGTTACATACACTTACACATATGTACTCACAGTTAGACACAGTGCAATGCTGTTGGTCTGCACCTGATGCTCATCATTGATTAGGCGGCCCTCAAAGCTTATGCAATGCATAAAATACACCACAATAGGCTGTGCAGAGTAGCACTGGGCAGCCCGTCATAATACCTGGCTTCTCATCAAATTGTTGCCCAATGGCGTGGTCTTTTCTTTTCTTTTCTCTGCAAAGTAGGATGTTTGCTTGGTTGCACAGGTGTTGGGCCTTTCACAGCAGCCAACATGCTGCAGCTGCTAGGCCATTACAGCCGCATTCCCTGTGACTCAGAGACGGTGCGCCACCTGCACAAGGTGCACAATCTGCAGTCTTGTACCCTGGCCAATGTCCAGCATCATGCTCAGCAGGTAGGCTGGAGCCCAGCACCCTCGTGTGCAACATTTTGTGTGGCATTGTGCGCAGAACTCTCCTTTCCTTGTGGTTCCCTTTTTCAAACTTGATGAAAACGTTTGTGAATGATGTCAATGTAATGCTGTAAAAAGCTGGACATGAGTTCGCTACATCTGTGTTCTGTATTTACCAGAAGTCTGCTACTATCTTTCAGTTTCACCAATATGCATGTTTGCACCTCACATGTATGGACATCTTATTGGAACATTTTTGATGCCTGAATGTCTATGTGTGTGCTTCAGGTGTATGCCAAGTATACCCCATACCAGTTTCTGGCGTACTGGCATGAGCTATGGCGAGAGTATGAGTCCTTGGTCGGCCCTTTTGCTCAGGTGGACCCCGAGTGCTACCACCTGCTAACAGGCAAGTTGACAGCTGCATTTGAAACATCATGCCTTGAAGATGCACAAGATGTACACGGTGCACCTCTTAGCAACATGCCCTCTGCATGAATGTTCCTATGTGCTGATCTTGTTGTGTCAGACAACACAATCATTGCACATTGAGTGCCGCAGATGCATTGGCAGATCATTGAGGACAGCAACAAATGCTAGAGGTCTGAGTGATCCAGATCATATTTGACATAACTACCTAGTTGGCCTGATTGAATTGGCCAAACGCCTTGTCCCTTTTACCGCAGTCCAGCAGGCATTGCTGCTTAGTCATTATGGTGTGTGACTGTTTCCCAAGCTTGCAATGCATCTGTTTTGCACAGCAGTGTCACTTGGCATCCTTCAAACTGAAAGCTCAAGCGTGTTTTTGTCAGGACACAACATGCGAAGAGCAGCTAAGGAGGGTGCCAGGCCACCTCTGTTAGGTGGCAGAAACTCGGCACCGCCTGCACCATCATCACCTGTGCAACTGCAGCAGCCACAGCTGCAGGCACAGCCACAGCTGCAGGCACAACCACAGCTGCAGGCACAACCACAGCTGCAGGCACAACCACAGTCGCAGGCACAACCACAGCTGCAGGCACACCCACAGCTGCAGGCAGAGCCACAGCTGCAGGCGCAGCCACAGCTGCAGGAACAACCACAGCTGCAGACAGGGGCCAAACGTCACAGCAGTGAAGCTGATGGCACAGACGATGCGGCTTCCACCATGAAGCTCAGTGCAGAAACATGCTCTGGCAGCAGCCCAAACGAAGTTGCAGATACACATGTTAGCCAGCCTGCCACTCCGCCAGCTTGTTCTGCTGCACAATCAAACCATGAGGAAGGTTCTGGCCTAGATGATGTAGGCAGCCAGAATGTTTCAGAGCCACATTCACAAGAAACATGCACTCATGAGGAGTGTCTCATGCATGTCAGTTCTGCCAGTTGTGCCCATCAATCAGAAGGCTCTGCCCTTCAATCAGAAGGCAGTGTCCTGAACAGAAAGGAGAGGCAGCCCTTGAGAGGCAGTTCAGCAAAAGGCTCAAGCCTGCGTAAGAGGCACGCAGATGGCCTTCAGGAGTCAGTCAGGAAAAGTCAGAGGGTCAAGATGAGGATCCCATCATGACAGGAAGGACAAGCCAATACCCAAGTAGCTGTTGAAGATGTCCATCTGCTGAGAGGCATCATGCAACACATGCTTCTGCCAATGGAGGTTTATTTGCAGCTCCCCATGAAATCTGCACAACAGCGGACAGGGTACAGGCCTTCTGCAGGGGCCTCAAAAGGGGTCGAAACTGTGGCTATAGCAGCATCTTTAGATGCAGATCACACTGTGTGGGCATTGTTGTTTCTACATCTTGTGTCTCAATTTGTTCTGTAACTAAACAGGCACACAATGTGAACGTGTTACTTATAGCTGTAGTTCATGATTCATGCTAGTTGTACATGCTGTGGTCCAGGGCGCTGTTGCTCGAGCAAGTTTAGCATGGTCACTTGCAATGATTGTAAGTGTAAGTACCGTAATTGATCAAGTAGTTTGTGTCCATCTTGTGCACCATCTGGTTTAAGGGAAAGGTTTGGATATTATTCAGGGATGTGTGTTCGTCCGATGTATGCAAGCTTTGTTGCAGATATTGCTTGTGCTCACAGCGTCACTTTGTGCAGGGAAGACAACTGAGTGATTGTATGTGACAGCAGTTTCTTGCATTTAGAAGCAGACACTGATTTGTAAGGATGTAGGACATTTGCTGCCGGGTATCTGACTCTGCAAACAGCACAGTATGCCGGGGTGGTGGTCATCCACACTGCTGCCATGGCTATATGCAGATTCTGTTACAGTAGCGGATCCTGCTACAGTAGCGGAGTTTGGTTTGCTGCAGCAGTCCAGGAAGCTGGAAACGCATATCATGTAATACAGCCATAGCAACATTGTTCATGCTCATAGCACTCGATCACTAGTGGCGTCACGTTCTACAGCCGTATTGAAATGGCAGGCCTACATGGTTGCATCTTGTTGCTGGCTGGTAAGCTGGTGGGTTTGAGGCAGCTGTATGTACCTTTTCATCTGACGGCAGTACGACAGAAGCCTCAACGTATGCTACATGCACTGCAGCTGTTTCTTGCATGCATCAGTCAGAGAAACCAGAGCTGTTGAATATGTTGCAAACTTTGCAAGCTGGGCACACAATACTGTATGTTCATGAAGAACTTTGTGTTTTCACTATGACATGACTGATGCAGCATTAGGTGGCATTTCCAAGCAAATAATGTAAGTGTTGCAGTGTAAGGTGAGCGTTCTAAAGCATTGCCATCACAGCCAGCGTCATCACAGCTATCTAAGCTACACTCAATAAATCAAATATACATTGCTTATTTCTACTTAGTAATATGTCTGACAAATCATCTGCTCTGTCAGCATCTTGACAAACCTCTGTCTGCAGTACATCAAGCTACAAACTTCAGAACGAATGTTGAAACACACTCAGCTAACAGTCATGCTATGACTCCTATGTTACAGTGATCCCGACTCCCTACTTGGCTCTGCAAGTGAGTGCACCCTTGCAAAACATGGTACTAGAAGTCAACAGTCAATGTAAACTTGAGGCTATGCATCCACATTGCATCCATTTTCGGACAGTCAAGGGTCTGTTCAGCACTGGCAAGGCACCCTGCACATGCTGAATATCAGTAGCATCATTTGCTCTTCACTCCTGCTCTGCATTGGATGTCATCGTGGCGTTTGATGTCAATGTCGCATTGGATACACTCCTGTCTGTTGAGCGTGTGACCATCGATCGCAGCCTATCACTCTTGACCAGTGTCTTGATCTGAGCAAGCCCTCTGGTGGCAGTCACTGTTGTCGACTTCAACAAAGCTACCAGCACTTCCTTCCTCCTGAAGATGATGGACAAGAACCAGAGACACGTGCCAGCTATGAGGGTTAGCAGGATGAAGCCCAGCACCCACTGCATCCTGGAGGACAGGCCTTGCTCCACATCCAAGAAGTAGAGGCTCAGATACATCACCAGCGTGATACTGCCTGCATTTGCAGAGTCCCAAGCTGTAAAGAGAGTCCCAAGCTGTAAGGGGATCAAGTCATGTAAGCCTCCATGCAGCCATTACATCAACTACAACTGGCTGCAAGTACAACCATGGGACGCCTCTTATGTACAGCACAATATCACACCAGCCCACAAGAGCAACTGACAGTGGTTCAGCAATTTCTGAAAAGGTTTCTCGTGGACAAAACAGACAACAATGTCATCAATGTTACCTATGGAAACAAACTCCATGTTGTCAATGATGCGCTCCTTGAAGGGCCTGGTGTATGCATGCAGCACCAGGGACACAATCATGATGAGGAGGACAATATGTGCCTGGATGTAAACCCCCAAAGCTGGCCCCAGATACACCACTGCTACCAGCAACAGGTTGCGCAGCAGCAGACTACTTTCCCACCAGTAGTACTTGTGCCTGCAGGAACAGATTGCTCAGTTGCCTGGGTTTGAGTATAATACTTGGCTTCTCATTAAATTGACGCCGAAAGGTGTAGTCTTTTCTTTTCTTTTCTTTTCTTGCTCAGTTGCTAGATTCCTGGGTTTCGCAGAAGCAAGTATATGCCGCTGCAGGTTTTCTTGCTGAGCTACATTTTGCATGTGGCGCAAATGCTTGCCTGATGACTTCTGTGATGCATCAAATAAGGCAAGGCACATAGCCGGAGTTATATCTGCCAGCAGATGACATGTAAGCATGCATGCAGCAGAATTTGCAGCAGGACAAAACAGCAATGCTTTGTTGATGCAGCAGCGAAGGCGGAGCATGTTGAACAGAGAAGGCAGCATGCAGCCATGTGTTTACTAATGTTGGGCAGCGCCCTGAGCCTTTAGGTTTATGCACCAGCTGCATGGTGTGTTCATCAGGCACATTTCTGACATTCCAAATTCGACTTCCAACTCTTGGAAACAGATGATCAAAAACACTCAGCAGGCTTGAGAGCACAGACCTGCAGAACCTTTTGATGTCATTGTGATGTCGTGCACAAAACTTGCAAGCAGCATTGCAGTCCTGACCGATACTTACTTGTACCCTTGGTACAGGAAGCCATATGTTCTTCGCAGGGACAGATTGTCCAAGTCATGCCGGCCTCTGTACAGAACTCCAGCAAACCACGCTGGGATGCCAAGGCACACTATCAGAACTCCTGGTGCCCCCAGCAGCAGTGCCGTCCAGAAATGGTTGTTTGAAAAGCAAACCTCTGTGGTGTCTTGGGTCCAGTAATATTGAGTCTCCTGCAAGTCACGTGCAACCTGGATTTGGATCAGTCTCTGCTGGTTCTGAAAGTTGTTGGGGAGCTGTAGGCACCATACAAAACTAGCAAGCAGTGCCAAAAACTTGTGATCAAGCAGGCATGCATAAGCAAAATTTTCTTTGGATCACACCATTGCTGCGGTCTCAGAGGACAGATTGAGCACAGGCACTCACCGAGCCTGTATATCCATCAGAATATGTGCCAAACTGCACCGGGTAGCAGGAGAAGATGTTGGCGATGTTCTCTGATAGATCAGGATACATAAAATACGCCAATACGACGGCCGTGGTGATGAAACGCCGCTTGCAATACGCCCAAAATTCGATGGACTGATCCGTAGCCAACGTCCATCGCAAAGAGTGCTGTGAGCCAAACTGACTTAAACGGCTGGGTATGCTCCTGAAGCTTTTGAAGCTCGCTGACAGAGTACTGTGACCTGAACTCATGCTGTCTTGAGAGCTGACGGCAATGATATGGTGCTGCGGTTCAAGGCTGAACCGCAAGGACGAGAACCTGGCGCTACTGAGGCCAGACCTTCTCTTCGACGAACCGGCGGTTTTTAGGCTGCTTTTGCTCGGCATCAGCCTGCCGCCTTGTGGTCGATCACGCGGATACGGCCAGGCATCCGCGCCATCTGTTGCTGCTTCCTGAATCTCTAAGCTTACCTGAGCTGGCTCGAGATCATCATTTGGTGTAGCCAGCATGACGCGCTTCGGGCCCTTGACTGATGGCGACATGGTGTTGCCTCTCTTAAGGGCGCTTTGACCTAGTCTGGATTTGGTGCTGCCAGCTGTGCTTGCCTTAGCACTCCCCACATCTGAAGCATCCAGCGCAAAGCGCGTGCTCCCAGGCTTCCGATCACGCCTTTGAACAGCCATTTGCCCGCCCGCAGCCAAAGGTTCAGGCTGCAGAGGATGGCTACTGCTGGTATGGATGTCTGCCAACACTGGATGACTTGGCAAGCTGTGTGCGGCTTCATCATACGGCTCACTCGCTCCTTCCAAGCTTGCCATCTGGTCAGTGTGCACAGCCAGAGCTGCTGCCGTCAGTGAGCCCCCAAGCTCCTCAACAAGCTGGCTTCTTGACAGCGAGGTGCTCTCCATCAACCTTGCTAGCAGAGGTGAGTTTGAGTCAACTGAGGCCATGCTGCGAGCAATGCCGATCTCGCCTGATGGTTCAGCTTGCAATCCATTCTGAACTGCTGCAGCTGCAAGCTGCTTGTTTGGGGATGTCTGCCTGCTGTTGCGCTGCCATCTAACCTCAGACAACGTTTCAACAGGCGGGACGTAGGCTGGCATAGCAGGCCGGTCACTGCTGGATGACGGTCCCTGCATTTCCTGACCTGCACAGCATGAGGCATTTGCATCCTTAGCATGACTACTCGCTGGAAAGATTGTCTTCATGTGCAGTGTCTTTAAAACCAAAGACTTGCATGGCACCAGCACATGCTACCAATGCACTGCTTATAATTCTCTGGTCATAGGCTGCATACAGCAGCAGAGTCAAAACCATAAGCGCCATCTGACACTCAGAACATATCCTAGCGTGGTCAAACGCTGCTTGTGACATTTGACAAATCACGATCACCCCTCAGAACTCACCTGCAACAGCCACATCACTATCTTCAACATCCTCCAGCGTCGTCCTGGGTGACCCATCTTCAGACCTTGACAGCCCAGCTCCAAGGAAGCCCTGTTCCTGTCCATCCTGAGTGATGCTGTCACGGGATTTGGACCTTGAGAGGGAACTCCAACTAGCCCTCTTCTTCACTTGTCTGCTGTCTATACGACCCAACTTGGACCCCCGTTTTGGCTTGAAAGACCCCAGCACTGCATGCGGCTGACCCTTCTGTGCTGGCAGCCTTTGCTCCAGGGTTTGTCCCAGTGCTCTGGCAGCAATCGAATGAGCGTCTGGCATGGTCCCTGCTGATCCCTCCTCTGATCTCAACTGCCCAGCAGATATGAAGTCTCCTGTCTGCTGATCAGCTTCCTCACGCATCTCATCTGACTCTGAGCTGCCAGAGTCTGAGAGGTCTGAGTCGCGAGTCAGGCTGCGTTCAATCTGCTTTGGGCGGTCTTGGAAGGCATGTGCACTGCGTGCGCTGCTAGCACTGCTGGCTCTGCTGATTGGCTGCCCAGTGATGTCTGTCAGCTGCCCATACTTCCTCAAATATGCCCACCTACAGACAAAAGTCACTCAAGTTTGTCAGCACAGGGTTAGAGAAAGCAGGGCCCTTCTGCGGCTCATGCAGCATGACATGGGTCCATGTTGCTGTCATGTTGTCTGCCAGCTGTGCATGCTGCATCGGGCGACAAGAACTGCAAACTTTGCACACATTGGTCAAACTGTCATCATAAGACAAAAGTATTGCACGCTATCGTGGCACAGGTCAGTACAAATGATCAATGACAGTCTTGACCACACAAAAACTGTGCACAGGCATCAGAGATGCAGCACTCAAAGCTTGTGATGTTGAGCAAATGGCACCACAAAACATGGCGCAAACTTGCAAATTGTGAAGCATGCAGAGAGCAAGCAATGTTACTGCTGACAGCTGGTACCTGGGCAGGCCATTATAATACTTGGCTTATCATTTAATTTGACGCCGAAAGGCGTAGTTTTTTGCTTTCTTCTGACAGCTGGTGAAGTGAGCAGATAGCAAGCAATGAGGCCTCACCTGCAGGTCCACATCAGGAGGAAGATTCCCAGCATGCCAATAGGAACTAGCATGGCAATGACTGCCTCTATCTGGGCCTGTGCCATGATGGGGGAGTCCCAGTACTGCAGGCTGCAGTCCATGGACACTGTGTTCACCATGCTGGACTGCACCACATTGAAGATGTTTTGGATGCTGCGGAGGCTGCTAGGCCAGTTGATGTTCAGCCCAGCAATGATACCGTTGGTCTGCAGATTTGTGGTTAGCACCTGCACACCAGACAGCACAAAGCTTGCGTCAGCTGTGAGACACATCAGTGGTTATTATGCTGATATACTGCTTAGAATTCCAGTGAGGTGTTACATGACATGTGGAATGCCACTGTGCATGTGCATCATGCTGTGAACTCTTGCTTTCTTGTCAGCTGCGCTCAACCTGCACATCAGTGAGCAAACGCTACTCCGTAGTAGTTCTCATCACAAAGATAGCAGATGTCAGGCGCCAAATGCTGTGACAGCACATGTTGCAAAGGATCTTCAGATGAGACATTCACAGCTGTTGACCATGTGAGGAACCTGTGACGGTGTGTTATGCTCAGGCTTGTACTGTCAACAGGGCTTGCAACACTGACAGTTAACAGTTGTTGACGGCTTAGACTCCTAACTGCAAATTCATGATGCACTTCACAGCTTGCAACTCATTCATATTCATCGTGATTGCATACTGCTAAAACTGATACAATAACTTCCCTTTTGAGCAGCAGAAGCAATGCATCAGTGTGACTCAAGCTGTGCTAGCATGGCATGGGAATCAAGGCCGCAGCCCACACCTTCATCATGTCTGAGAACTGCTCAAAGTGGTCCGCCTCTGCCTTGCCCACTTGAGCTGCACTAGCCAGCGAGCCCCTGACCAGCCACGCCACGTAACAGAAGGAAGCTAAATGACCCAAGAAGATCAAGAAGGTGTTTGTGGGCACCGAGCTCATGCATTGGTTGCAATGGAAGGTCCTACTGTTGCCCCAGCCGCTGTCACAGTTGGTGCACAGCAGCCCATTGTAGCCGGTCTGACACTGGGCATTCTGGTATGAGACATTGCCAGATGATGTCACGCACATGATGTCTTCGAAGCTACCATCTGGGTTCAGCTCAGGCGTGCTGCTGGTGGTCCCATTGTACCAGGCAGTCTGGCACGCCTCCAGCAGATCTGAGCGCTGTGTGCTGCTAGTGGTCGTCACCAAGCTGCTGGTATCAGCAGACAAACTGCACAAAACAATACCCCTATGATCCAGGCACTTTAGCAAGCTCTGCAATGCAATGTAGCCTTGGGAACGTGTATCTGAGATCCAGTCTATCAAGAAAACCAATGCCAAACATGGTGATGTTACACAACTCCATGTGACACCAGAACCAACTGTTACACCTGAACCATGCAATGCCCATCTGATAATGCTACACACAGGCATGTCGTGGGTGTTTGTCTGGTGCAAACAGGCTTGCGTCACTGTGTAGCAAGATACGTTGTTTGCTAAAGTGACAGACTGAGCAGTAAAAGGCTTGATAACATTCATGCTCAGGAGGGGGAAGATCACTTTGCAGGGATGGCACGTGCAAATGACAATTCAGGCAGGCTGCAGCTCTGCTAGCAACCCAACAGGCATTCTCAGTGAGCATTGTAGCTCATGAGGCTTTCCTGCAGGTTTGCAAAGGCAGTACGCAGTTTGTGTTAGCCAGCACAAGTGATGCACAGCAGCCCTGTGCGCCTTGTCGCATATAAGGTCACAAATGCTGACAAGGTGGCTTTCTTTCATCTGCTCAACTCAGTTAGTGTTGAAGGCAATGGTGTGACAGCTGACACTGACCTGCATGCAAAGGTGTTTGGACAGCGCTGAGCCGTGTCTGAGTCAAAGGCAGAATGCCAGTAGTAGTCGTCTGGCACAAAGATGGGACCACCAGGGCAGTGGGCAGTGTCAGGGCATGTCTGGCACTGCCCTCCATTGTCACCTGGGTGGAAGCTGTATGTCTGCTCTTGACACTCGCGACACACATTGTTGTCATACTGTTCTCCTGGCTCACAGCCTCTGCACAACATCAATGCACCAGCAGTTGGCAGTAGGAAAGAGGCAGTAGGAAAGAGGCAGAAGGAAAGAGGCAGTAGGAGCCAGTTGGCAGGATGCAGTAGACAGTAGGAGGCAGCAGGCACTGATTTCTTGCTGCAACGTCCCATGATGGTTGCATGATGCAATGACAGTAGTCAGCAGCAGTTACGCCACTTGCAGTGAGTACATTGAAAGCTGATACAAAGCTGTCATGACGCATGCAGCTGCAACCCAGGTCATGCATTCAAGATAGGTACATATTGGGGACTGTCACACCTGATGTTGATAGCAACATCCCAGGAGCTGATCCCTGAAATGGATGCGGCAGCGAAGGTGACGGTGTAGTTGAGGCCATAAGCACTGGTGGTGTTCATAGTGGAGTTAGCTGTGATGATCAACCCATCAAATGTGACTACGCCCTGCATTCATGCCAACCATTGCTTGTCTAGTGTGCGCTGCAAGTACATGCAGCATTGCCACTCCATGCACAGTCCAGGTACAAGCAAGGTTTGCTATAGCAAGCTGCAAAGACCGGATGCCATGTACAAGCCGATTGGATTGTACATGTCCAACAGTCATTTGATTGCTGGAAATCTGATAGCGTAAGCACTCTAATGTGGCACAATAAGGCGATAAGGGTTGTATGCAGACAGAGCATGCACCAACAGACTGGGATCACGCACGCATGCACCTACAGAGTGTGATCGCGCACGCATGCACCTACAGACTGGGATCATGCATACCATCAAGCGTCACGAGAACCCCCTAGCAGCTGTTCCAGACAAGCATGCATGCACAGACAGAATCCCAAAGTGGGGTACAATCATTCAGACATGCAATCAGTGAATGAGCATCAGGTGCAAAGTGGCAACACGCTCATGAAGTGTGGTGTCATTGTCAGGATGACTGCAACACAAAGGGCACAGGTTTTACCCACATCTACAGCTTGTGCAAGCTGCTGACCGCCCAGAATGGCATTGGAGGATGTGGCACTGACCAGCATGGAGGCAGCGCTCACTCCACCTGCAAAATAATTCCCCACAAGTTGGTTTGGTTGCCTTCGCGCACCTAGGATTCTAAATTCGGTTTGTGCATATCTTGTTGGCAGATCCCATCTGGCGACAGCATTTGCAAGTGATCACATGCAACAGACCTATTTGTCTCATACTCCCTGTGCATTCCATGATCCAAGTGTGATGTTGTGCTCACAGCTGTGTTCACGCTGTGGCGTTGCTGCTGCACAGCGTATTCCTGCAACAATTTCTGTCCTTCAATGTGTGCCTGCGTCTGTGTCTGCTGGACTTTGTTCTCATGGGTGTATGTTGAACTTGGTATGCTTTGTACACTGGATTTCCTAATGAACTTCCTAACTTTCGAATCTTCTGCTTCATTATCCCAAGTTCAGCTCTCTGCTTGTAGACAGTCAGCTGAAGAGTGCGCACTGATCAAGCATGATGCATGGTGAAATGCAACAGCTCTACGATTGGGGTTATTACACAGGCACCATTGCAGTGCATCTACGTTGTTTCGTATCCTTACTGCACCATAAGTCAGCTATCCAGCAGCAGGCTCAGTGTCAGACCATCACAGAATTTTGATGATAGCAAGCCAGAGGGCCAATGTCAGCTGACAGACCGATTCACTTGCTTTCAGTGTCAACACCCAACACCAGTGTCAGCATACACGTGACACAACGCAGCTGGCATGTGATCAGAGGCATCCATACCGATGTCACACCCTTTGAACGTTCAAATCTGCCTGTATGTAGGTTTCCCATTGCTGCCTATTCTTTCCTGTGTTGAGTCCTGAAGACAGACTGTAAACTGACTGATTGATGGAATCGAGAAGAAGATCTGGACCATATACCTGAGACAGGGTTGCAAACTGATTGATTAATGGACTGATGGAATTGAGGTGAAGGTGTGGAGCATGTACCTGAGACAGAGCTGCCAACTGATTGATTGATGGAGTTGAGATGAAGGTGCTGCATGCACCTGAGACAGAGCTATCAACTGATTGCTTGATGGAATTGAGATGAAGGTGTGGACAATGTACCTGAGACAGAGCTGCCAACTGATTGGTCGATGGAAGTGAGATCAAGGTGTGGAGCATGTACCTGAGACAGAGCTGCCAACCGATTGAGATCAAGGTGTGGAGCATGTACCTGAGACAGGGCTGCCAACTGGTGGAATTGAGGTGAAGGTGTGGAGCATGTACCTGAGACAAGGTTGCCAAAGTGGTCGATGACATCAAACATGAGGGAGGGCAGGACTCCACCGCTGGCGAATGCAGTGATGGGCGCCTGCTCGCTCTCAGATGCATTGATGGCAGCTGCTTCACTGGCCAGATCACCACCAAAGCCCAGAGTGGAATTGTTACCCTCCCAATCTGGGCAAGTGCCAGGCAGTGTGCTGGAGTTCGTGGTCGCCTCTACATCTGCATCACTCAGCATGTGTCAGTCTTGGGGATTATGAGATAGTTGTATGCGTGCGAGTCATGTGGATTGTGAGACAGTTGTATGAGTGTGAGTCATGTGGATTACGTGACAGTTGTATGAGTGTCAGTTGTATGGTGTGAGTCATGTGGATTACGAGACAACTGTGTGAGTGTCCGTCATGTAGATGATGTGACAGTTGTATGAGTGTCGGCCATGTGAATGATAAGACAGTTGTATGTGAATCGCCATTTGCTTGATCACTTGTGCCTCTTGATTTGCTGCATTCTTGGGAAGCTTTGCTTGGTTGCGTGTCAGGGCATGCTTGTGTTCATTGAGTTGACCAATGGTGTTTTTTTGTTGTGATCACTTGCCTCAAAACGTGCTGACACATGGTTTTGTGCTGGCTCTGTGGGTAATGTAACGTCACACAATCACAGATACATTTGGGGCAGGTGACAATTTTGGCCTGCATCCAAAGAATCACAATCCCAGCATCACGACAAGTATTGTCTCACGCAGAGGTCTAGTCAGCTTTTGATCATGCTACATGGCCCAGCTAGGACTGCACAGCCGCAACAAGCTGCTGCCACTGTGTGATTGATTGATTGATTGACTGCTTGATTGTCATAGCTTACCAAAGGCATCTTCCATGTCTGAACAGCTGATCACCAAATCAGCCACTGGCCCATCCCAGAAGATAGCCCCACCCCCGCCCCCAATAGCCTTGTTCCCAAAGAACTCTGTCTGTGAGAGCCTGATGGCAGAGCAGTTGGGGGTGGTGTCCAGAATGTATGCGTAACGTAGGGCGGCCGCCACCGCCACGCTGGGGCTGCTGGGCTCTTCAGGTGCTGCTGCCACAGCTGTGGCAGCTGTGGAGTCCAACAGTGAACAGTAGCCGCTAGTATAGCTGTCAGCCTGCAGCCAGGGCAACCATGCCTCAGAAAATCAATACCACCATTTACTCTGCTGCTACTTCAACAAGGGCCCATTCCCATATAATATATGCATTCTATATAGTAACCTGAAATATACAATCAGTTAGTCATGATGCTCCATGCACACCAAGATAGACTATCTCACTTGTGGGCACAGTCTGTGCATAAAAAGCACAGCATAGCAGTGCCCAGCCCTTGTATGGTGCTGTCTATGCCTGTGCATATTGACATTGACCCACATGCTTCAGGTGTAGAGATATAGGGCGACGCTGCACATCGACGAGCGTGCAGATGAAGACAGCCCCAAGCAGCTTCTTCACAGACAGAGCTTTGCACAGAAGCACTGCAACAGTACTGGGATCAATGCTGCTCACTCAGCATGATCAAGAAGACAATGACATGCAGACATGCATGCACGACCTGTTCAGGCTCCTGCAACGCTGTCATTCCATAGGTCAGACAGTAAGAAAGGAGTGGTGTGGTGTAAACTGACCTGCCCACAACCCTGAACAGCATACACAGCTGCACCATTGGTGGCTGTGTTGTCATCAAAGCTATCATCAATGAGGTACAAGTTCCCTGCAGCCATGCAAACCTCATCTCAAGCAGCACAGCACAGCACAGCACAGCACAGCACAGCACAGCACAGCACAGCACAGCACAGCATGGCTCAGCACAGGATAGCCTGCTGGCCGTCACACTCCTGATGCAGAACAGCACATCTTAATTTTAGCCGCATGGCCTGCATCATCACCTAACGACTACTAACCACGCCGCAGCAACAGCAGCAGCAATTACCAGTGCATGATATGGCACACCATTGGCTCAAGATGACAACAAAAAGAGGACATCACAGACATCTCAGCATGCAACAGACTGGCAGTGTAAGCTCATCACAGCAGCAGCAAAAGCAGCAGCAGTAGCAACAGCTGCCTGGCAAACACCTGTGGCCCAGGCAAGGGAACGCTCCCAGACATAATTGATTGAGCTGCAAGCAGATCAGGCTTGTACACTCAAGCTTTCTGTCAAGTCAAGTTCTGCTTGTTGTGAGGTATGCCTACCGCCCAAGCATCGAATGCCCCCACCATTGCCTGCCAGAACAGTGGTCAAATTGGAGCCGCCATCATCGTCTGTGACCACTCTTGCAGAGTTGTAGGTGAACTGACTGCCCACAATGATGACAGGGTTGGGCAGGGTGGCGTTGATGTCAAGGCCTCCACCATGTATGGCTGAGTTGTTCAGGAACTGTACCTGCTCCAAGATGACAGCTAGACACCCCTCACACCTGCCACAGCATAGGCAATGTCATGACAGCATATGCATGCAGAAGCGCCGGTATGCAAGGCTGCAAGTGATGATGACAGAGTGTGTTTTTCATGCATTGGGTCGTCTTGATATTCAATGTTGGTGGTGGTACATGGAGTGCATGTCTAAGCAATGTAGAACAGTTCGTCTGTTTTGGTGTAGCACACACGCATGCCGACTTAATTGTGACAGATCCATCTCATCTCTTTGATCCTGCAGGCATTCTGATCATGCTGCAAGCTGTTAACCACAACATCAGCTGCAAGCTGTTAGTAACATCAGCTGCAAGCCGTGAATCACAACATCAGCTGCAAGCCGTGCATCACAACTTCAGCGGCATGTAGGGTGAGTTTGCACAGACATGTGACAAAGCACGCCAAATGCATTGTGTCGATATCAGGAAGAAGAGGAGTCAACCTGAAGCCGCCAGCGCTAGCTTGGGCTTGGTTGCCTGCAAATATGACCTGGCTCATGTACACCTGGGGGCAGTTCTCACACATGAGCCCTCCTCCAACATCACCTGCTATGCAACTGCACAGCACACATGGACACAATGTTATACCACCCTCTGCACATCAAACATTTAGCCTGCCAACCCCTGCCATGAGGATCTGCTGTGACTACAAGGGCAAATGAATTTGATGACCTCCCTGCCAGGTTGCATGACACATGCATTGAGCATCAGACTGCGTTGGGAATTAATGACATCTACACAGGCATCACTGGTCAAATTGCAGCATGCTGTTGTACCACCTGCGCAGGTATCTACTGATGACACAAGAGAGCATCTGTTGTAGCAGTGCCTGCGTGGACCTCAGAGCAGGATGCTCCTGCCCCATCACTGACTGAGCACTGGGCAAGGAAGACGCTGGTTTGTGTTGCTCTAGATACAGTGCTGAGCATCGTGCAGAGTGCATAGAGCATGCACAGATGCCAATACGGGTCTGTGATTTCTGGCTGTGCAACCTCCTTGTACTTCACTTTGTATTCCTCTTTTGTACCTTGACCGACCCCAAAGAGCACATACCTGTCAAAGTTGGAGTTGACAGCAGTCACATTGGCTCCATTGCCTGTGACATACATGCAGCCACCCTGGTTGGCTGTGTTGAGTGACATGTTGACAGTGTTGAGCAGCAAATCTCCAATGGTGAACACATCATCTGCAACATTGAGGGCTGCTCGGTCCTGAATGCTGATACTAGGCTGGATGGAGTAGATGGCGCCGCCAAGCTCGCTAGCACTGTTGGACTGCAGAGGCAGAAGATGAATGGTCATGTGCCGGGGCAGCGTGCAGCATGTCCTTCAGTTGTTCCAATGACACCTTTCTAAGCACATGATGACTCAGTTTCACGTGAGGTTTGGTGTAGTAAGATAGCTGATCTGCCCATGATGATGGAGAGATACCATTGAACATCCAGCTTGCCAGCATTGCAGGCCACTTGTAGGCCTACGTACTGTCAACTGCTCAGAAGGTGTTGTAGGCAGTTTGAGTTATCAAAAGCAATGTATAGAGCTGTTTTGGCCTGAAAGCAGATGGCTAGAGCAGAGCATGATGTCAGGCCCAGGTACACGCCCAGGTACACGAGACTGACAAAATGCAAGGATCAGTGTTGGCGCGATCCTGACACAAGGCTCCTACCATGATCGACAGGTTGTTCATGCTCATGGTTGTGACTTGCTGGATCGCAAATCCAGCTCCATTCATGGCCGTGTTGCTGCTGAAATTGGAAGCAACCACCTGAAAATGTATCGGCACATTTGCAGTCAGCCTATTCACCAGATTGGCAAACACAAGTGGTGGCTTTGCTTTGTCTACTAGCAGAGGGGCACAAGACCGACGGACATTGACAATGCAACATGCAACATGCATTACCACTGGAGTGAATGAGACACAGCTAACAGCAGCCAAGCTGCCAGCAGCTAGTCACACTTGCTTCTGCAGATGCAAAGCAGATTCTATGCAGCTGTACGACAAGACCTGTGGCTGCTTCAGAAGGTTGCAGCTGCAAAGATGTTGTATGCACTGCATGCATTGTGTATGCACTTACGGCATGCATTGTAAATGGTGTGTACAGGAGTGGCACGATGGGGACTTGGATAAGCTTGGAGATCATCTTCAGCGAATAGCGCACATGAGTTTACAATGCAAACACATGATGCAAGGGCAGAATATTTCACTAAGAAAAGGCTTGACGAGGATGTTGGAAGGAATAGCTTTGTGATGGGTCACCAAGATGGAAGCAGCTCTGTCCACAAACATGCCTCCTCCACAGCCGGCACTGTTGCCAACAGCAGTGATGCCAGAGAAGGTTGCATTAGTCGTGCTCTGCATCGCCATGGCTCCTCCATTGGTCCCACTGTTGCCCGTGAAGTTGGTGCTACTCACCTGCAACATGTGGCATGACCCACCTGTTGTACTTGATGGAATACACAATGATTTATGACAACAACAAATGGTGCACTCCACACAAAGACAGTGAGTAATGACATGTGGCTGAAAGTCTGCGCACGTGAAAGCTGACGCACTGGCTTAGCACATTACTGCTAGGATATGGCGGCGGGACTTTGTATTTGTGGGAATTGCCATGCAGCTGGCATATATACATTATGTGTACATATGCCAGCTGATGACCTGCAAGACTCTACTTCCCCTGTTGAAGAGCAAGGCAATTTCAGGCAAATTGGAGGCAGCACTGACACGCTGTACAATAGCCGTCAATGAGACTTTGTGGGCGAGAATGAAGCCCATGGGTTTGGCAAGGAAATGGCCTTAACAGCAACCTGATCCTCATAAGAGGACATGCAAGGTCATTACCACAGTGAGCAGCATCTAAGAAATGGCTACAACAGAGCCTGATGCTCATGAGACCTGTCATGCAAGATGATTGCAGCATCAGGGAACTGGCTGCAACAGCGCCTGATCCTCGTGACAAAGGTCATGCAAGGTGATTGCCGCCGTGAGCAACATAAGGGAAATGGCTACATCAGAGCCTGATCCTTGTGAGACCTGTCATGCAGGGTGGTTGCAGCGGTGGGCAGCCTCAAGCGTACCATGAAACAGGGCGTCGTGCCCGCAAAGAAAGCCCCTCCATTGACAGCATAGTTTCCTGCCAACAGGCTTCCATCCAGCAGCGTCCTGCACTCCCCCTGCATGGAAAAGAGCCTATCAGACAATGCCTTGTCGGCACATGCCAATGAACTTCCATAAACTTTCTTCAATAAGATTCGAACTGCCTTTTTATGCACAACCTTGGCTGCAGCTGCGTGCATCAAAATCCACTAACCAGCATGCAACAGGAAAGTCGTTGCATGAACAAGCTGTCTCGAATACTTGTTGCGTGAGGTTCAGGCTGAGCCTCAGGCTCAGATGAGGGTGTTTCACATGCACTTTCCCAGCAAGGTGAAGGTATGTGTGTGTGAAGCAAAACATGCATGTGCAGACACAGGTACCTAAGACATGGTACTAAGCACAGCATGCTGATGTCAGCCACGAGAGCCTACCGATGGAGTTGACACCACATAGACAGCGCCACCAGAAAGCTCTGCTTGGTTATCCCTGAAGGTAGCATTTGCAAGGGCGCTGACCACCCCACACGGCAGCCTCTGTATGCTAGCTGCCCCTCCAGCAGACACAGCCGAGAGTATGTAGCGTCCACTGTCCAGAGCTGGGTTCAGGATGGCTACTGCACCGCCCTGCTGCGCAGAGTTGCTTGAGAAGGTGTCGCTTGCTGACAGCTGCTGACAGGTGTTACTCAGGTACAGGGCCCCTCCTGCAGTAGCACGTATAGCAGTCGTTTGTGGTTCATGTGCAGAAGATGCACACCAGGGGCCCTCTTGTATAGGCCAGGCAAAGAATCGGTGTGACCAGCTTACAGAGGGGAGGGGGAGGGGGAGGGGAGGGGAGGGGGAGGGGAAGGGGAGGGGAGGGGAAGGGGAGGGGA
>JAABUK010000724.1_pt1 | contig 67392 bp, 59 predicted proteins | sample 5559141 | NCBI WGS metagenome assembly JAABUK01 (sample SAMN10711869, study PRJNA513367) | rock metagenome | isolation source: Antarctica rocks | place: Antarctica: Victoria Land, Pudding Butte nord | collected 2016-01-03 | reverse complement strand
CCTAGAACCCGCCTTTCGGGGACTGAGCCGAGGTTTTTTGGGGAACGGTCTTGTCGCCTAAGCAGCGCGCTCTAGGGCGCCGTTTCGGGGGTCTACGGGCTTCAGCCCTACGAGTGGACGGTTAGGGGGTTTGGACGGTTAGGGGGTGACCCCTTCTATTTCAAGCCTTATGACTCAACGAATGCTTTTTTAATTTATTTAATTTCTAGGGCGTTCGAATCGCCTTAAGCAGGGCTGTCTACCTAATTAATTAGAAGAATTATTTGTAGAGCTGGTACTCGGTAGTATAGCTGTACCTTAGTGGGGAAAAGATGGAAAAGAAATGCCAAGGATTCGCGCTGGTATTGAATACGCTAATTGGGACGAGCGACCTCGGGAACGCCTGCCATTTAAAGTTAAAAATCGCTTAAATTTAGCGCCCGTTTAAACTTTACCACCCTTCACTTCTCGGTCTCCACAATCATTCCTATCCCAGGTACATCGTTCCCTAAGCATTGTCTTGCGAGCCATTGAGCAATTGCTTTGAGAGCAATTCCACTGTCGCTATCCATTGAAGCGTTGTCGGCGGTCTGCGAGCTATGGCGGTGCGGCAGAATCAGCTTTTCGCCAACTGGACTACCAGGAAGCAGATAGGTCCAGCAGCCCTCAATTGAATGCTTGAGAGCTTGGCTAACAGCTGCGCAGAAGTATCATGGTCTATTGTACTTGCTGTGGCGTCTATACACTCGTTGTTCCCGTCCGCCAGACGCTACACACGTCCGTTCTACCAGCTGCCCTATCCTGATGTCGACGGGCAGTACCTCCAAGGCTCCGAAGATGCACTTTTCGTTCTGGGATGGCTGGTCTTGATGACTGCCATAAGAGCTACATTGATAGAGTCTGTATATCAGGCGGCTACGTGCCTTGGTCCCATGTCGAAGAAGACCCGCATTCGCTTCGCAGAGCAGGGATTTTTGTTGTTCTACTACGGTACATCGTTCTCAACAGGCATGGTGTGCAGCACTCGACTTACTCTCCACTACGTCAATGCTGACAAAGCATTCACAGTACCTCCTCATGGCCTCCTCCTATTGGCTCAATTTCGAAGAACTCTGGTCCACCTGGCCCTCGCGCCAGATATCAGGAGGATTGAAATGGTACTACCTCGTCCAACTCTCATTTTGGCTACAACAGATCCTCGCCATCAACATGGAGAAGCGACGCAAAGACTACGCTCAAATGTCCACCCACCATGTCGTGACCAGTATACTCATGTATATCGCGTACACCTATCGCTGGACAAAGGTCGGCCACGTGGTTCTCATCATCATGGATGTGGTCGACTTTCTGCTGCCAGTAAGTAAGCAAGATCTACACCTCAAATCACGGCGACTTCTACTCTCCTTTTCGCCGGTCGTTCTAACGTCAAACAGCTTGCGAAAATGCTCAAATACCTCCAATACGAAAACGCCTGCAACATTATGTTTGGCACATTCATGGCCACATGGCTCGTCGCTCGCCACGGGATCTACAATTGGCTTACCTGGTCCATATACCGTGATGTCCCGCGCGTGATGGCCTTCGCTTGCTACAGTGGCGCAACAGAAACACTGGAGACAGACCCGGAAAAATTGAATAGCAGATGGCGATACATGGAGCCATTCTTTGATCAGGCGGGGACGATATGTCTAGATCAGGGCGTCAAGAGTGTGTGTTTGGGCTTGCTGCTTATGCTGCAGGTGCTGAGTATTGTATGGTTTAGCATGATTGTCAAGGTGGCGTTGACCGTTCTGAAGGGGGAGGGCGCGCAGGATACCCGCAGTAGTGACGAGGATGAAGGAGACGAGGAAGAGGACGAGGTGGAAATTGAGAAGGAATGCGCAGTCCGAACTAACGGTAGACTGGCTGCGTCTCCCTCTCGCAAAGCCAGAGCCACAGGCAACGATACCCGGCTGCGCCAAAACGGACTCTTTCAACGAGGGACTGGCCGGATCAGGGTTCCTGGATCGAGGGATAGGAAGGAGCTGATTGGAAGAGTCGGATGCAATGGTTGAGACGAGACGACCTTTACCTCCTTCTCCCTTGCAGTAGTGATGAAAAGCGAGCGGCACGTTGAGATGAACCAAAAGTCGTTGAGCGAGTCACAGTCCTTTAGAGCCATGATACCATATAGATTGCAGCCTTAAAATTATGACGAAAGAAAACACAACAGAAGTGTAGCTTCATCCCAAATCAATCTGATGAATAAACTCACATTGATCTCTTGTATCGGGGTGCACAAGAGGCAGAGTATGCCAGTGATATTCCTACCTAACCAAGCCATGCTTTGCATGTCTATTTGCACATCACCAGTAGAATTTGAAAGCTATGGTCAGATACCTTATATACCTCCGACAATCTTTATTTAGCGTGCTGGTCTCATTTGATGCCGTGCAAGAAAGACTACCATCGCAACTCAACTTCCTTCTTCAAAGATTGCGATATGCGAATCGCTTGGCTCAATTGGTCTTTACAAGCACCCGTGCTCGGACATCTACCATGATTGCGGCTCAGAATATTCCGTTTGGCAACTTGCTGGCTTAGATTGAAAGTATTTATATCAGCACAAGAGGGCAAGATGCCGTCCATTGCTGCTCTTAACGCTCATCACAGATTGGCAACGGCGTGAATATTTGATAGTAGACTCCTCTGCACGGAACGAAGACCCGTAGTGAATGGTTATGCAGTTCAGATCTTCATTCAATAGCCTATCGTACACTAATCGTCCCATTCCCAATACCAGGCGCGCTATGCCCATTTCAATTCGTGCCATTCAATAAAGCTTTTCAATGACACATACATGGTTCAACAACCAGCGCCATGCTTGCTTCGCTATGATTAATTATCGCATTGCCATAATAGTGTGCTGTTTTCCCACTTGTTCTAAGTATGGCAGATGCAACGTGGTTGCTTCAATCACTCTTTCTTAGGGTAGGGGTACCTCTCCATTAGTTCTTCGACCTTTGGTATGAGATCGACGATGCGGAAGGGTTTGGAGACGACATCATCCTAATGGATCGATTAGCACATGATCATATGTTCTTTTGGGGAGGGGGAGATCAAGCTTACCATCCCAACATTTAGGGCAGTATCAATCTGCTCACTCCTTGCATTCGCAGTGACAGCAATAATCGGTACATGGCTAATGACATCGCCCTTTGCCTCAAGCTTCCGGATCTCCTTCGTACACGTCAAGCCGTCCATGATCGGCATCTCTTGGTCCATAAGAATAACGCTGATCTCCAACTCATCTTTCTCCTTCTTGCCTTCCCAGAACGTGGATTCGCGCAAGCGTTCGAGACACTCCCCACCATGATTGGCGACGTGGACTACACAGCCCATGTTGCGTAGCTGTTTGCTCAAGACTTTTTGGTTGACTAGATTGTCTTCCACTATGAGGATCTTGAGGGCGTCTTTAGGAGCCGGCCGTTGCGGGAGGGAAGTTTGTGAGGTTGATGCTGTTTGCGAAAATTGTGAAGAGCCTTTGAGATGCGGGGGCACCGCGTGTCTACCAGTAGATGATTTACGTGCACCGGCGCCAGGAAATTGCTGTGATTCGTCCTTGGGAGCAGTGGATCTCCGAGACGTGATGTAGAAAGCGAAGGTACTTCCTTCGCCTGCCGTGGAGGCAACGCCAATCTCTCCTCCTTGCAGTTCGACGAGCTCTCTAGAGATGAAGAGGCCTAAACCTGAACCTCCATATTGTACGTGAGTCCTTGGGCTGGCTTGGGAGAAGCGAATGAAAAGAAGCTTCTTCTCGTCGTCGCTGAGGCCGCGGCCTGTATCCTGTACAGCGAAGTGGAGGTAGACCTTCTCACCTGTGCCCCAGTCCGCGCTTTTTGTGAGGTCTTTCCGTTTTGCTCTTGTTGGAAAGTATGAAACGACATTTCCGTCCTTGTTAGGTTTTTCCAGAGACGCTGCCAGAGTAACGTTGATTACTCGCTTTTCTTGCGTAGTCGTAAATTTGATTGCGTTGGTGGTGAGATTGATAAGGACCTGTAAAAGGCGTGATGGGTCAAGCCTCACCCACTCTATGCCCAGCTTCTCAACCGAACTGTCGACGTTGAAGTTCAATTCGATGTCTGCGGTGTGGACCTCGCCGTCGAACATCTTCAACGCCCTTTGAACCACGGTCATTGGCATAACATCGCATGGCGTGACAAGCAACAATGCCGAGTCCAATTTTGAAAGCGTCAGGATATCGTCAACAATTCTTTTCTGATGCTGTGCACATAGAGCAATGATGCCCGCCGCATCAATGGAGTTCTTGACCATCTCGACCATCATCTCCTCTGGATAGCCAATTGCCTGAAGATCCGTCATTGAGGTCGTGATCTCGTCAGCACACTGTAGAATAGCGCTCAGCGGATTCCGCATTTCGTGGCTGGTAATGTCAATGAAATTCTCCTGCTGGCGCTTCATCTCAACTGCTTCTTCCATTCTTCGCTTTTCAAAGTGCTCTGCCCACTTCTGCTGGCTGATGTCCGTGATGCTCCCAAAGATGACCTGGACTTTGCCGTCGTCACCCACTTCTGGGTATGCGCTAGCTAGTACCCACGTGTCCCCCTTGTTTCCGTTTTGATCGATCCATGGCGTCTTGAAGCGCATCTCTGCATTCATGTCGATGGCTTCATGCGCCACGTCTGACCACAGCTTCCTCGCCATTCCTTGGTCTTCCTCCTTGACATATTTCAGCCATTCATCAGTACCCTCGAGTCCTTTCGGTACTTTTGATATTTCGTACCACTTGTCATTAACATAATTCAGCTTCCCTTTTGAATCTGCAATGAAAATTCCCACAGGAGCAAATTCAGCCATGCGTGAAAATTTCGTCTCACTCTCTACAGCTTCTTGAGTCCGCGCGGCTAATTGCTCTGACAGCTCGATCCGATCCTGAGCTGCGAGCCGAGCAGCTTTCTTACCCCTTGCTATCTCTTCTTCAAACAGCACAACCGAAGCCATGGCCGTCGCGAGTTGCCGACTCAAGAGTTGTACATAAAGGCTGTAGTCATCATCATAAGGCCGTCTAGGGTTGAGACCCATGACAAGGAAACCTAGCGTCGGTTCGCCACCAATTAAATGGACAGGGCAGCATACCGCAGATGTACACGGGTCACCAAAACCGCGCCAATCGATCCCTTCGAGGAACTTTGCGTCAAGAGTACCATCCTCAGTCGACAGAAGTATTGGCCGGTCACCCTTGATGGCTTCGCGGAAAACCTGCGAAAAATACTCTGTGCCGCTTTTCAAGTCGACGTACGGTGCTGCCGCAGGATGATCATCAGGTATGCCAAGTGAACCTTCAAGTACACATTGCTTGGCACTCAGGTTGCTGTTTGAATGCATTGAGGATGAGTCACTCTCGGGATCTTCCGCAATTGAGTACAATAAAACGAAAGGCGAGTCATATTCGTTATATTCGAGTCCAATCAGACATTGTTGCCAAAAGCTCCTAAGGTCTCGTGCGGTTGCTGTCTTTTCTCCTACTTCTCGAAGGGTCAACATCCGCCGCTCTGCAACTTTCCGCCGAGTCTTCTCGAATGCCGGGTTGTAGAGACCCACGACAGAGCCGTCGGCGCCAACGAGTGGGATTATGGACCACGAGAAATAGGTTTCCTCTAAGTGTCCTTCTTCGAATGCTCTTTGTATGAACAAACAGTCGTCGTCCTTCATCGTTGCTTGACCTGTAGTGGTGGCAGTGTGAAAGACCGCCTCTACGCTATCCCAAATCTCCGCCCATGCTATCCGATAGCTCTGGCCCATCAACCGCGGATGCTTCTGGCCCGCAAGAAGGATGTAAGCCTCATTATAGATTGCGATGAGGTCAAGACCCCAGTACATAGCCGCAGGATGTGGACTCGCCATAATCAGGTTGCACATGCTTCGAAGCTCGGGCGGCCAGTCCTCGATTGGCCCTAAAGATGTCGATGCCCAGTCAATACTCCTCGCGAATTGGATATGGCGAGGCAGGGCTGGCGAATTTGGCAATCTTGTCCAGTCGAAAGAGCCAGGCTCGGTCACTTGAGTCATCGAAAAAGCATCATGCTCACCAGCAGTAGCAGCTCGCAGAAGGACTTCCCCATTGCGGAACCCCAATGGCGAGCTTGCACCCGCACCTGACCAAGAACCTGTTGCGGTGCCAACATCATGTTTCCCAATAGGCATTCCGATCTTCGGACCCCGCTGAGGTACTACGTCTGGTGCATCATGCGTTCGTTGATTTTCGGAGCTTAAATATGGATTCGCATTCCCAAAGTAGTCCTGGGGCTCCTCTTCAATGGGTTTGACCCTGTCGGCCCTAACATCAGCAAAGCGCTCGCTTTCCTTTCTCACTAACAGATTTGACGGAATGCCCGCGGATGGTGGATTCGATGCATAGCCGATTCTGGCTGAACCAGGATTGCCTTTGATGACTCGAAATCTTTTTCGTAGAGAGCAACTAGTCCAAACGGCGCCTGAATAATAGAAAGAAGGTAGAGCTACGTCAAGAGGTTCATGGTCTTTGACGTAGCTAAAGGCCCAAGCTTTGAAATCCGAGAAAACTGTTGTTGCAGCGAGGCCCGGTGATTCTTTACCGGCCGTGCCTGTGATCATGTCTAGAGTTGGGGGTGAGGCTCTCAATGAAGCGTTTGAAAAGACCAATTTGATCGGTCCAGGCTCAAAGTTCGAGTGATCGCTTAGATCCAAGATGAACGTTGGACGCTCATCCTGCTCCAGCAACTCCACCACACCCATTTGATCGAGGATATTGAGTGCATTTGACTTTGCTCCTTCTTCTGGTGTTTTGAATTTGCCAGGAAGCCCTAAATAGCCGCGTCCACTCCCACTCGGCGTACGAGGAGCAGTTGGTCGAGATGAAATTCCCGCGCTCATCGGACCTCTCGCCAGCTTCAATGTTCTGACCCCTCCTGTCTCCTCTTTGTTTGCCTTTTTCAGCATCTTTGCACCTGCTTCTGAGGATGAGAGGCGGTAGGGTAGGGTGGGTCGTTGACTGGACTGATTTGAAAAGAACAGAGGTCCTTGAGTGGACCTTTCGACTGGGAATTGTCGATGAGGGGCTGATGTATGTAGTTCTTGACGAGACCGGTGCCGACGATCTAATTTCTTTGTAGGTGGTGGCCCAGTGGCGGTAGAAAGGTGTGGTGACACGCGAGATGATGCACGCTTTTTACTTGTGGATGAGATTCCTTCGCCGAGCTGTTGGCTAAGCTCAGCTCGGTGGTTCGAAGGCCATGACGTGTTCTGGGTGTCCTCAGAAGGTTTGGCAGTCAGGGGATCAGTATGCGCAAGACCTGGTCTGCTCCTGTTCTGGAAGGCTTGTGTGTAGAGAGATCTTGCGGTGCCAAGGTTCCTTGACCGGCTAGCAGAGATTGATCCGAGCCTTTGTTGCTCTTCTTTATTATCCGGCACAGTGGATGATTGATGAACATTCATAGAGGCTGCTGCGAAGAAAGCATTTGGGCTTCTTGTTGGCGGTCATAAGGGAAGCGAAAGCGCAGGCTCAGTACCATGGCATTTGGCTGAGAGTTGAAGCCATAGTCTTTCCAGCGGTAAAGACGGTCAAGGGCCAGCTGAATGGGAGGGTAGTTCTAGGACTTGATTGCGCAGACGATTAGAATGATTGATCAAGCAATGATCGATGGTTAGTCGAGGTGGAGTACATATAAAAAAAGGGTTCAGTGGCAATAGAAATCGAAGAGCCAGTGAAAAGGGATCTCCCGTGCCTCCCAGCGAAGGGGAAGGCGTAAACGGACGGGCACTACCTTACTTTACAATTGCAGTATGACGCAAGTTTGTGGGAGGTATCAAAAGCTCAAACTTTGGTGGGAGAAGCGCTGCGCGCAAGCGTTAGAACTACTTTAAAAGCGACCCTTGAAACTCATTAGAACTAGAACTAGAACTAGAACTATTTCCCCATCGGACAATATCTAACGTGTTGCGCAAAGAATTTCATGATTGCCATCCTACCAAAGTTATATTCAAAAAGAATATAACTGAGTTCGACGAGGTAACTCATCCACTCTAGAGCCCCTTACTCGTACAGTACTGTAGGATTCATCGATTAGATCTCTGCAGCCAAGAGTTTTAGAACAGCTTGGCGATGCGGTGCAAATAAAGACCAACCACGTCTGCATCAGCACCAAACCCAGCCGTAATTACCACGTTGTACAATTCCATCCTACTCTCCTTGAGCATACTCGGAATCTCATAATCAAGAGTGCGCCGTCTCCCACCCATTGTGGTCTTTGAATCTCTGCCTTGAGCAACCTTCTCTCACTGTTGATCTTGTCACTATGCCTTCCAACACCCTGTCTCCCAGCTTCGGCTTCGTGCTCGCCGCTATAATCCTTCTGACGCTCTGGTCTGCCCCTGTAGCTGCCTTTGGTGCGGGCAATATAGGTTAGTATGCTGAAGCTGTATGGTAAGCAGCTGTTGCTAACCCCGAGTACAGCATCTGTTGCCAGTATCGAGGGCCAAAACTGGCGTCATGGCGATATCGAAGATACGCTTCTCAACATACTCATGTCCCGCGCTGCAGGAGGGAAGAAGTTTGGAAAGCTCGACGTGAAACGCGTGTACTTCGGAAATTGGTTGCGAGACTACAGTCAAGCTGTTGATGTCGGAACCGTCAAATACGTTTCTGCCGAAGCAATTCGAATTCTGCTATGGGTTCTTGGCTTCATGAGTTTCGGATATGGTACCAAAGAATTTGAAGTCACGACCGAACGCTTGGGCTGCTACAGACCAGAGGAACACATCGATAATCCCAAGGACTATGCTGACAATGAAGATGCTCGTCAATACGATAGGCGACTTCGAGGACCAGTGGATGAGCGCCGGGAGCTAGCTATCAATCCGCAAACAGGTTTGAAAAATTACATTGCCACTGAGACTATTGGCATCACGACCTCCGCAGGCCTCGTTCGTAATCTCTTTGGCAGGAGCATTCAGCTCGGCAGACAGTATGCTCGAAGCCACAGCGAGGCTGACTTATACGAGGCGCTACGACTACTTGGAACAGGCTGCCATTGTTTGGAAGACTATTCAGCTCATTCTAATTATACCGAGCTCGCCCTTATCGAACTAGGTGAGCGAGGTGTCTTTCCGCACGTTGGGCGGCGAACTCAGATGCAGCTTCCTGGAGCTCGTGGACCTGTCTATCCTACTATTACTGGGACGTTTGGAGGCGTGGACTTCCTCCACTCCGTAATGGTGAGACTGACCCGTGTACTGCTGTCCCTCGTCCACAAATAACATGACCTCAGGGCGAATTCTCTGACAAAGCTACCCAATCCGAGATTCAGGAACTCCAAGGCACTATGCAGACCAGTGGTCAAGGTGGTAATTCTAGCTTGTTGCAAGATCTGCTTAGTCAGGTACCAAGTGGCCTCTTTGGGGGTAAAGACCAGGCTGGTAAGGCAGACGAGCTTCAAGCAAATGCTACGGCTGCCCAGATGCAAAACACTCACATAACCCCTCGTCAACCTGAAGCGTGGACAAGCCAGTTACAGGAAACGCAAAAGCAGATCTACCCGATTCTCGGTGAGTCATATTTTCCGAGTCATTGTTACTCCCTTGGGAGGGACCCTTTTCGCATTTTTCAACGGCAAACTGCTCCTAACACATGTCCCTCGGCTCCTTTTCCATCCTGAAAAAGTAATACTGACTCAGAAATCATATAGAATGGCATGATGAGATGATGCAGGATATCACCGAGACCATTGAAAAGATCCCCGTCCTGCCTGCTCTCATTGAACAGCTACAAGGTAAGTCAAGCCCAAGTTTCACCCAGTTTGAGACTAACAGCTATTTATAGACCAACTGAATATGTTCGTCTTCTCGCTGCTAGCGCCATTTGTACTTCCCATCATCAATCAAGTGAAAACAGAGCTCAACACTGGGTCGTCTGAAATCATTCAGAGCAGTAAAGACAAGCAATTGGTTGTATGGCTCGACGATAATTCCACTGACCCAACACATTCTATGCTATCAAAAGATCATTTCTCCAACATCCTCAACGAGCCAGCCGGAAAAGTAGCTAGCCAAGTCCTCAAGTGGGTAGTCCCACAATTGATCGCCTGCTGGGATGACGAGCGAATCGATGCCAATCGCACACTAACCCGGATTGTCAACGGCGTCTTCCACCATCCGGCACAGCGCGACTATGGAGACGACGGTGCTGTTGATGGACGTCGCCTGATGTTTGGTGTAGTACAGCAATGGTGGGGATCAAAAGACGAGCAAGAACGTCGAATCCTGCGCGACCAACTCAGTCGCGAGGGCGTTGAGCAAGGTAGGAACCACAAAGAGGGCGTGCAAGATACCGGACACGGATGCTGCAAGCCACTTGGCATGCCTACAGTGAAGACCGCACAAAGCTCTGGAGCAGTTGGCGGTCTCGCAGGCGGTCTCGTGGGTGGTCTCGCCGGTGGAGCGGTACTTGATGAGATCAGTTCTGCTTTCGCAGGTGAATCCAAATACGATGCCGGCTACACTGGCGGAGGAGGAGCACCAGCCTCTTCTTCTGGAGGCATGGGTAAGTTCATCGAAGAAGGCGTCGGTGGCGGTGCACTCGGCGGGATCGTTGGAGGCCTGGCTGGTGGCCTTGGCGGCGACCTCCTCGGTGGCGCATTTGCAGATGGTTCGAAAAAGAAGACTTATCAGAACCAGCAATACGAAGCAGATGGTTCATATACCCAATCCTTTACCGAGACTGGATACAACCAACCTCAGCAGCGGTCCGGACAGGCAGAATACAGCCAAACTGCCTTCGTTGAAGGCGGACAACGCCAGCAGTTCCAGCGCTACGAGCAGGATGATAGCTATGGTCGAAGCGGGTATGGCGAGCAGGTTATCCGAGAATCCCGCCCGACCTATGGAGGCGGTTACGAGCAGACTACGGAGACGCGCTACGAGAGACCTGGAGGTAACTGGGAGTCTGAAGTCAGAGTTGAGGGGAGGGAGAATGCGAGTGGCGGCTACTACGAAGAGACGAATCGGTTTGAGGGCCGCGGTGGCTATCGAGATGAGCAGGCTGTGAGCCATGAGGCTGAGAATGATTACGGCCACCAGGAACGTGAGCGTGAGCGTGAGCGCGAGACGGCGATGGAGAGGGAACGTGAGATCGAACGCGAACGAGAACAAGCTCAAAGCAATACCTACGAGAACGAGTCCCGCTACGAAGAACGTTCAGCTTACGGAGCCAGCGGCTATGGGGGCCGTGAAGAATCTGTGGAAGAGCGGGAAGGGTACGGAGGTGGTGGAGGTGGGTTCTTTGGGGGAGGGGAGGAGAGGAGGGAAGAGTTTGATGGGGGCCGTGGTTATGAAGGTGGAGGAAATGAGTATGAGCAGCGGGAGGAGCGTGAGGAGTATAGGGAGGAAGGGTATGGCCGTGATGGGGGTTATTAGGCTGGAGCGAAATTGGAAACTGCTTAGCTGTGATATGAGAGAAGACGATGGATGCTACATAGATTGCATGCATGATACTGATGAAGAGACGATAAATCGTCCTGCACGAATGATTTATGCATTGAAAATTAAAATACGGCTTCATTCTCTCGAGCACCTGACTCACGCTCTACTCCTGATCAATGAACCTCTGAGGTTACGAAGACATAACCTACCTATCCCGCCCTGCTGGAATATATCTGGTTTACGCAATACTCACCTCCTCCTCCATCACAAGGGACTGGGAAATTTAGCGCCAGCGCCCCTGATACGATACCAGCTCTTGTATGTACTAGTATAGTGTTGCTGCGAGTTGAAGGTGTGAAAGCTTGTGGCTGTGGAGTTGGAGGTGGTGGAAGTTGAAGATGTGGTCCTGAGAATGCTAGCGCGTTTGAGATTCGTGGTTGGATCCGTAGAATTGATGGGCTTGAGATGGTTTAGTCCTAGTGGTTGGGCCCGAATGGATTATCGGAGCCGGGTCTGGGGTGGGTTTTGTGACCAGGAGGACGGTCCTCTTTTGTAGTAATTCTTCTGTGCTGTGCATGCAGCATGGACTTGTACATACATATTGGGATGAAGTAAAGTTAGACCCTCGCGCAAACCACTCATTTAATCAAAAGAAACCTCATTCGGAAAAAATGAGCATTGTAACGTTAAAAAAAGTTTCAGAATTGTGATCTCATGCAACTAGCATTCATCATTTTCAAAAAGGGTGAATGTTTTCTGTGTCAAGCCAAATTCGGACATGTGGCATGCGAGATCGTTCGTATAACCGTTCATGCATACTCCAACGTGATCAGAATCGCTCACCTGGAAAGACATCTGGGATCCTTGAATCAGATATCACTGCTGTTGAACGCTGTAGATTGACTAGCGTAAATACCGGATATATCGTTAGACCTGCTATCGATTACAATTGCAGAATCATAGGCCTGAAACAGCATCATAGGTGCTCTGCAGTAAGGTAGGTCACATATGGTTCTGCTACGACTTGAACGATCTCGTGCTTTTGACAGACAGAGGCCATCATCCTTCAATTCGTCTACTAAAAGCAGATTCGTAGAAGCCCATAAAGATCCCCACGGTCATGATCACAAGAAATCGATTTCTGACGCGTGGGAGGTCTTTGTCGGTGTGGAATCCTATCCCACCAAGAAGAAGTCAACATACAAAATCAGTTGTTCCACCGGCATTGAGCAGCAGGAAGTCACGCTTCATTCGCCTGAAAGACACCATCAGCGTATCCAGCTTCCAGCAATCTACGCTCCCCAGATCTTTACTGGCCTCTTTCTAACGCTTTGGGTCTACAAATGCTTCGTGATGATTTTTTTTCAGAATAAGATAATCTATATGCCATCAATGCCACCGCTCGCGCGGAAGGAGAAAATCCAGGATTACGACAAGGAGTGTAGACCTGTGGTGTGGAGGGAGGAGCGTATTAGAAGCGGTACGGGGTGGAAATTGCAATGGTGGTTGGCGCTCTGCCAGAAGCGCGAGACGATGCTCAAGAAGCGAGGAGAGAAGCGAGGGTGAAAAGGGGAAGGAATTGTGTAATTGTGTATTTTCAAGGGTATCTAACCTTTCCATCCTATTTGCGGAATTGGGTCTCTGACGCAGCGCTCAGCAATAGCGACTCCCTACCGCCTCGTCTTGCGAATCTCTCGAAAATTCTCGAGGACGTTCGAGCAAGCTCTGATTCCGAATTGATGCCAATGATCGTGGTACCAGAATGTCGAGTTACACTATTGTTGCCCTCTCTTATCGCGGGTACTGGACTTCGCGAGGTGGGCCCTCTGAGCGCGGCATCGCCCTTGATGCTATAGCGGCCCTGGATTGGATCTCCAAGACCTACCCTGCAAATACGACACTCGTGCTTTGGGGCCAGAGTCTCGGCGCTGGTGTGGCCACCACAAGCCCAAAGTGCTTCTTCTGCAAGCCGGCGATGACAAGGTGGTTCCACAAGGGCAGGCAGCTAAGTTGCAACAGGTGTGCAAGGACAGTCACATGACAAGCAAGCATGAAATAGTAATAGGGGCTTTGCATCACCAGGCTGCCCAAAAATCTCCTGGGAGGAAAGCTGTTGTGGACTTTCTATTGATTTTCGCCAAGTAAGCTCGACAATGGGACGTCATACTCATTTGAATCGTCCTGGGGCTTCTTGGTGTTTTGTCTCAGCGCAACTACGTTTCGCAAATTGCCAAATGCGAGCACATCCGCGATCCTCTTAGTACCAGCAAAGAGCATGCACAACCTATCGATACCGCAGCCCCATCCACCTGTCGGTGGCAGGCCCCATTCAAGAGCCTGCAGGTAGCTTTCGTCAAGACTCGCTTCCGGGCCTCCTTCTTGGAAGCGCAGCTGATCCTCAAACTTTCGGCGCTGCTCCATGGGTGCATTCTCCTCTTCGTACGTGTTGACGAACTCCTGCTTGTCGATGAAAAGTTCCGCTCGAGCCGCAACCCGCTGTGTGTTGTCAGGGTGTAAGAAGGATTTTGAAAGTGGTGACAGGCACTCTGGAGGGTAAATTATCCAAGTTGGGGCTACACATTGAGGCTCGAGATATGTAGCTGACAGCTTATCGAGTAGAAGAGGGATGGTTGGGTTGGTGGGGAGTGGAATATCATGTTGATTGAACAAATCGATGAGCTGAGATTGCGAGTCCGGCAATATCAGATTCGGTAATCGGGAACCAACGGCTGCCTCTATTGCGGGTATAAAGTCGAGACGTTTGTACGGAGGGCTAAGACCAATGTTGGCACGTGAAAGTGATCTGCAGTCTGTCTCAATAAAGGCGGCGACGACCCTTGAAAGGCCAAGAAATATGGCCTCGGTCATCTTTATCAATTCCTCGAGATCCGCGTAAGTCTTGTAGAATTCGCAGGTAGTAAATTCTGGATTGTGGTTCAGATCGATACCTTCGTTGCGAAAAGAAGGTCCAATCTCGAACACTTTGTCGAATCCACCAAGAATCAATCGTTTGAGCCATAGTTCAGGTGCGATTCGCAAAGCTAGCTCACGGTGTTGAAATTCTGTTGCATCCGTTTGGAATGGCCTCGCGACAGCGCCGCCGGCTGTGTCTGCGATTATAGGGGTTTGTACTTCAACATACTCGTCATTTTCCAAAAACTGGCGTAGGTATTTGATGATGTGTGATCTGAGACGAATGATATCCTGACCGCGAGGATGAAGCAGAAGATCCACGTGCCGATTGCGTATCTTTGTTTCTTGATCCTCCAATTCATGGGGCAGAGGATGCAAGCAGCGAGAGAGGAGCTGTGGCACTTCCGTTGCTTGGACGGACAGCTCATTCCTCGGTGTCCTGTGTGGAACGCCCTTAACGCCTGGGTCTATTAGTGACTAGGCGGTCAACCTGGCATGCGAATTGACTTACTGTACACGTCTCCCCGGTGGAGTGTGCCTAGGAAGATTTTGAATACTCCCGGGCCTATGCCCGTTCCAGAGAGGTTACTGTAGTTGCAGATGAATTGTACTCGGTGGCTATTCATACGATTGTTTTCAAACAAGTCGATAAAGGCGAGTTTCGAGCCCGCTACCCGTGAGGACCATATTCTTCCTTCACAGCGTAAGCCACGTCAGACGGTATTCCTAGAATAATAATAATAATATACCACGGACAACGACCTCATCTGTACTCGATTCGCCTCGGGCGAGACTTCTATAGCGCTCATGGAAGGTCTGGTAGTCGATCGCCTCTTTCTGCGGATTGATGCGGGGGTATTCCGTTGGCACGTGTCTCCGTTCAATAGTAGTGTTCCTGATGCGTGATTGGGGCTCCACTTGGGACTGTACGGCGCTGTAGAAGCGAAGATAGGCAGAGGACGCTGCGCGGGGCGCTGGTCGCAGACTTGGGCGAAGACAAGGGCGTAGGCATCTTAGAGGAATGCTCATCCTGTCTTGGATCAGTCAACTATGCCGCCGACAGGCTTCAGACAGCAAAAATGAGCCAAAGTAGTGTATCAGACGCAATGGGACTTTTTGACCATCCACCTGCAAGCAAGTGTCATTCGCAACGGTTCTTCTTATACTTATTTCTTCATCTGGACACAGGAAACAGGATTGGTGGACATGGAGATTGACCCACCTAAGCTTCGGCTTCTCGAATTGGTAGATACATGCAATGGAAAGCTTTCTGCGGACTTTGATGCCAAGGAAGGGGAGGCTCTGCCGCCCTCACCGTCACTGAAATGGACCTGGCGTCCAACTTCAGGGCTGAGGACCAAAATCCGAGCCAGATCCTGAGTGGCTCTCAAAGATTCTGTAGAAATATGCGCCATTGGTACTCTACGCAACGGCAGCAAACATGTCGCTTCATCGACTGCCACAATCATCCATCACAATTGCTCCAGCGTCTCCCACAGACTTCCTCTCCCTCGCCGCTATCCTCCCTCTAGCCGTTGCCGCAAACCCAATTGAACGCTTCATGTTCCGACATGATCATCACGACTCGTCCGCACTGCCTCTCTCGCAACAATGGGCGCTGACACAGTTTCGAGCTGCCCAGAAATCGAACGCAGGAACAACTACCCATGTTCTGAAAGCGTTAGCAGACAATGAAGCAGTTGGGTTCGCGATCATTAGAGTTGTCAAAGGGAAAGGCGTGGGAGCGGGAGCGGAGAATGGACAGGATGCGAAGGGTGACCTGAGTGAAGAGAGTGACGATAATCATACAAATGCAGTGGAATCACAGGAGACCTCCGGCTGGGAATCAAACGCAGACCATGTGCTAAATCACGACTTCTGCGATGTATACGTGACTAGGTTGAAGGGCATCTACGAGCGATTCATGAATGGCAAGGACCATGCTTGTAAGGAGTCTTTCATCCCTCTATTGCTGCTTACTTCTATACTTCGCATTGGCCCTGACGACGCAACTTCAAGCCATTCCTACATGACTGACTGAACTCATTCCTCAAAGATTGGAGCACTCTGATGGTCCTCCCCGCATGGCAAGGCCGCGGCGTTGGCTCAGCAATAATCCGGTGGGCAATGGAGAATCTTCATCTCGACACAATGCCAGTTTGGCTAAGCGCGCAGCCAGACGGCTTCCACCTGTATCAGAAGCTCGGCTGGACAGAAATTGAGGACGTAGACATCGATCTGAGCGAGTGGACGGGTCCAAACCGAGGATATGGGATGCATCGTACAGTTTGCATGCTAAGAGAGCCGTCCAGGGGGATCACTACGCCATCATGAACGCTATGGAAGGTCTAGCTCCTATTTGCATGCGACCTTTGTGATATACATTGCGTCCCTTCCTAATGCTTTAAGAGCCCCAACCTTTTTTCTCTATACATACCGTATGAAGGAGCGGCCTTCATTCGAAGTCGATGTCCCGAATAGGTCCATGATAATACTTCCGTGCACGCACCAGGTACCAAAACGCACAGAACAACATAGCGAACCCCCAGACCAAACACGCCCAATTCATATCCACTGCAGTGACCTTGACAGTCCCCGGCCAGAAGGAGAAGAAGAAGGCGACGATAGCATACACGAGACCAACAACGTTGGCCAGTGCCCCCCAGCGGCCCATTTTCCACGGCCCATACCGTATGGGTTCGTTTAGAAGTCGGCGACGGAGAATGAGCGCGATAGGCACGACATATGATGCTAGCACACTGGCGACACTGAGGGAGACGATGGCGTTGAAAGCTGTGGAAGAGCCGATGTTGATGAGAGCGAGGAGAAGGCTGATAAGTACCGTGATGCCGATGGAGTAGAGAGGGAGAGCTGAGTGAGGCTCGACCTGTCGACTGATTAGACGAGGTTCTGACACAAAACAGGGGTTGAGAAAAAGGCTGGAGAAAATACTTTTGCGAGCCAGTGAGATCCTGGGAGACCGTTGTCACGAGCAAAAGCCCAGGTCATGCGAGAAGCCGTTGCGATCAGACCAATAGTCGCGAAGAACACCAATGCCAGAATTACGCACACCATGGCTGTGGCACCTCCAGAAGAATTGGTCGCCTGATAGAAAATCTCTATAAACGGATATTTTGTTGGACTCTTCTCGGCATTCTCGATGTTCCCTGCGCAGAAAAGGATGGCCATGAGAGCAGCGAAGCCGAGGACTCCGTTCAAAATAGTGGTAGCGACCATTGTCCGTGGGACGACGGTCGAGGCGTCTTGGATCTCCTCGGCTAGGTATCGATAGTCAGCGCATATTCATCGATACCCAGCTTTTCAGCATAGAAGCTAGTCGAGACAACGTACCCATATGGCATGCACTATCGGCACCAAGGAAGGCGTAAACACCAGTCACGATTCCGACAAAGAACGACAAGCCCTTTGAGCTCCAACCCCCACCATTGGCAAATGTTCCAAAAACATCCGACGCACTGCCGTGCGGTGCCAGGTACACCAATGGTATCAACACCCCAAAGAACCCAGCGATGTGAATGATGAGGATCAAGCCTTCAATCTTCGGAAGTTGTTTCACGAGGTATGTATTGAAGAACAAGCTGAGGAAGATCATCATGTAAAACAGCAGCGTGCCTTGCCATCTTTGGGGTACGTAGTTGGGATTGTTGAGGACGATGAGGCCTTGGATCATAGTCCCACCAAGATACGCACCACTAGCAGTCGCCGCCTGCCATCCTAGACAGGTAAGCCAGCCTGAGGAAGATTAGCAAAAGCAAGAATGTCAAGCCAGAGGAACGACTGCACTTGCCTGTGATATAGCTCAAAAAGTTCGAGGCGCCAGGAGGCGCATATTCCGACACGAACGAGTACTGACCACCAGCGAGGGGGACTCTGTGAATTCGAATATGAGCACTGCTTATATCCTTCGCGAAAAAGACTTACGCGGACGCCATTTCCGCTAGGGAGCAGAAAAGCCCAATAGTGCCTATCCAGCAAATGATGAAGCCATAGACAAGGCCTGCAGGCCCACCATTCGTCAAGCCAAAGATAAATACACTGATAGCATCCGTCAGTCGAGCTAAGTCTTGGTACGACAGAGGCTCGTCCTGAGCACGGAAACTCACGAGAAAAGCCCCTCCCAAGTTGCCATCAAGGTACACGTTAACCCCACCATGGAAATGAAGCCAAACTTTCGCTGTCGTGAGATTTCAGCGCCAGCATCAACGGTGAAAGGTAAGTGACGGCGAACGCACCTTCAGCTGTGGCCGTTTCCCAAATATAGCGAGATCGATCTCGTCCTGGTTGCCTTTGGCTTCGGCCATAGGGCTGCCATCGTGCAACTCCCCATTCTTCGCAGAAGGGCCCATGGCCTCCATCGAAAAATTGCCTCCTTTGTTCATGGCCACGGTGATGTATGGGTAGAGGGGATGGCAGGGAGGTAAGGAGATGACAAATGCTGGAATTTGCAATTTATGGCTGTCAGCTTTGGAGGCTGTTTGATCGTCGGTCCATCTGTGCTACAGTGGAATCTCGGGACCGTTGGAGCAAGGGACACAAACTGGAGCACAGGGATCATGATCAGTATCCTCTCTCATTGATTAATCGAGGGGCTACTAGAAGCGGGCAAATAAAGGGCGGCAGCGGTGTGGAAATGACGTATGGTACTACTGTACGGTCCGCCAGCCATGTGGGATCTCTTGCAATTTAACCATGGCGATCTTCCTACCCATCGAACTCTTGCGCAAGTGCATTGGTGCAGTAACACTGTCAGTAGCCAGGTTTTTAGTTGCCCTCACACTGTTGGTTCCAACCCCACGGAGATATTTCTACCAACAGCAAGTGGTGACACTAGGTGAGGAGGGAGAATAGCTAGAGCAACACAATCCTGGTGTGGGACGGCAAGGAACACTTCGATCCCCGTCCCGTCATCATTATTGCTAAGTGGTGATGATAACGAGAAGGCAGGATTCATAGACTAGATAATTCGTGATGTGGGACGGCAGCACCGCAGGGATCAATTTTCTTTTCCTTGCCCACAGCCAATGACATTTATATCGCATATCGAGGCACTTACCAGAACCCTGAACACTATGCAGATCACATCAATAATCCAACACCACTCGATCCACACCACCACTTCTGCGCGTAAGAACCTTACACAGATCTATACCCTTTCAAGGCTAGTCCCAACATACTATATTCTGACACATACCGACGCTTACCATACCTTATCAACCTAAGCACTTAGCGGGACGGCACGCAGCCTCGACAGCCGCGGTGCCAGAAGTAACTCCGAAAGATGCAAAATGCCTGGTCGACGTCTGCTCGCTACTCTTTAGCTGCAGCACCGTACGTTGAGAATTAGATTGATGACTCCATCAACGGCGTCCGGCCGCTTACGTGTTGGGAATTGATTGCTTTTCGAACCTTGCAAGCCGCTTCCTTGGCGAAAATCAACCACCTTTGAACCCTTTCACCTTTCATGCGACTCGATAAGTGTTGGCTTTTTCATAATTATGGGGTAGCGTATGAAGTTCATCTTGCTTAAAGTATCTTATTGTACATGTAACCTCACGAGTAAGTAATCGTTGAATAATACCACGCGCGCTTCTTCAAATGCTGCCGACATACGCAATATTGCACATCGCGGCCAAACGATGACCTTCCTCCTCGATGTCCGCCAGGCGAGCCAGGTCCTTGTCACGGCGGACAACAGGGGTCCCCAGATCAAGATTATCGCGTGGACGGCGATGGTGTTAATGATTTTGTCGGTGGGGACCCGGTTGGCTATCAAGTATAATGCCTTTCGCTATTTTGGTTGGGATGATGGATTTGTGACGGTAGCTATGGTGCGAGCATCTTGGATTCCTCCTGAAATATGAGATGAAGGTTTGCTAAGTGTTTTTCCCTTGCAGGTCTTTGCAATCGGTCAGGCGGCGGCGGTGTCGATGCAAGTCTCTGATGGAGGGCTTGGCCAGAGGATAGCGAATCTCAGCAGCAGTCAAGTCCAGGCTTTTGAGAAGGTCGGTTGGCTTTATCGTAGTACATGCTTTATTCCGCAACACATTCGTAGTACCTTCGACTTCTTGCTCCCATCATGTACTTATTACCTTCAATTCCATTTCCCTAACAATATGACAGGGCCAATATGCATCGGACATATTGTATATAGCAGCATTATACTTCTCGAAATTATCCAGTCTCGCCTATATCATTCAATTTACCCCGGACGCGCGGCACCGACATTGGGGAAAGGGGGTCCTGGTAGCAATCTGCATATGGGTCATTATCGCTCTCTTCGGAATTTTCTTTGAATGCCAGCTACCCGGCCCGTGGGCCATTGTTACCTCGCAGTGTATGAAGCTGGTAAGTTCTCTGCTATCAGCTGCCCTCTAGTCAGTTACTGATCTATGTATATGGGATAGAACATCTTTTGGGATGTCATCGGCGCTCTGGATATTCTAACCGACTTCCTGCTGATCGCTTTGCCATGCTACATCGTCTGGAAGCTCCAAATGTCTGCGAGTCGCAAAGCCGTAGTCACAATTGCATTTGCATGCAGAATAATGTACTACTCCCCACCCCAACTTCCAACAGAGATCCGAATATAACAGAACCAATCTTCAGACTCTTCCCCCTCGTCGTGCTCCGCCTCGTCTTCCTCACCTCCGCCCTCTCCTCCCCCGACAAACCATTCGATTATCGCACCACCGTCTTCGCCACCCTCGCAAACATAAACGCCAGCGTCCTAGTCGCCTGCATCCCTTTTCTCAAGCCCTTCATGAAAGGCCTCGACTCCGGCCTCCTAACCAGCGACCTCCGCGTCCGCGGCCCCAAAACGAGCCTCTTCGCCAATATGTCCAGTGCCCGAAACACGAAGAATAATAGCAAAGAACATAATAGCTATACGCTGAAGAAGGTGTCGGCGAAAGATGCGGCGTTGGATAGTGATTTGGGGATCTTGAGGGGCGAGGGGGTCAGGAATGAGGTTAGTGTTGTGCATGAGACGCCGCAGCATGATTTTGATAGTCGCACGAGTGCGGGGAGTGATAAGATGATTATTAAGAAGACGACGGATTGGAATGTCGATTATGATGGCGGGGATGGGACAAGGCATGCCGTCTGATGTTGCTGGTGAGATGGTATGGCTAAGCTAGGTAAGAGGGATATATTTGCTGCGCAGATTGTTGCTGCTGCTGTGTGGTAGTGGCAGGTTGTGTATAGAGAAACGAACGGATACGCTTGGACATAGATATGAAAAAAACGGGATGTGTATTATAGGCCTTCCAGAGACCAAAGTCAATACGATGAGATGAAATCAGCTTAGTAACCTACTCGATCGAGAGAGAGCGCGCTTAGGATCACACCGTGAGCCACACTTTCACGGCAAGCCAAAGTTATATATGAGAAGAATAATTGGGACCACCTTCGCACTCATATTCATGCAAATGTGGGAGAAAAACGGGGAACACGCACAGACATCTGGATATATGGAACCTAAGCTGTCCACAATGCTCAAACACAGGCATGGAGCAGTGCGTCATATTACTGAATGAGCCAGCAAAAAGCCCGTCTCTCCGATGGAATATAATACAATCAATCTCTCAGAGCCAGTCGGGACACTCTCTGTGGTTTAATGGCGTTCTGAGAAGGCGCATCTAATGGTAGACGCATGGACATACGTCCACGCTGTAAAACAACAGATGGCTCTAAAGAAGACCTCAGATTTACTCATGTCACATCGATTATTATGTATATATTGACGTGGCTATTGTTGCAATTTCCTGGTGATCTCAAATATGAGATCTACTCGTAGCTGTATTGCGGCCTCTCTTCGAATCTCGTAGGATGAGAGCGCTGCCAATAGGAGCTTCACAATTCTACCTTAGTTGATTGGAACTGGATTCTAGCTACGGCAAGCCATTCGGATACCTGCCGCTTCAGCTAATAGCCTACCATACTTTTAGACCCAAAATCTTTCGCCGCAGGACCACAGAGGACCCAGGCGGTGATCAAAAAACTCACCTCGCGCCAATCAGAATGGATCAACAATAATAAGACTTATGGCTTGACACTCTACTACAAAAGTGTAGAACAGACTATGATCTATATCCCTCCAGCAATCCTGTAATCGTAGAAGCTCATCCTGCAGCTTCAGTGGGGTCGGAAGTTGGAGGTTTTTTTTCCGGCAGCTAGCTCTGGAAATTCGATGTTGGATCCATAAAAATGCATATATCTTGTCCTCTCCATACTTGCGGACCTTCTCCGCAAAAGCTCTATTAGAATCTTGCCCTTCTGCACCTCAAGCCCTCAGGATACCACCCACTCTCACCCACACCAGCCTCCCATAAGCCCCACACCGCACATCCAAAATGTCATTCATGTTTGGCGGCGGCCGCGCGCAACCATCCTCAGCCGAGAAAATCGCAGCCGCAGAAACAGAAGTCGAAATGGTCTCGGATATGTTCAACCGGTACCTCCCCCATCCCCTTATAATATCCCTTTAAGGCCTCACCCTCATCTCTTCTCCTTCCTTGAAGCCCACGGCTGACATCTTCACTCCGCTTAGATTATCACAATCCTGCACAAAGAAATGCATACCGCCCGAGTACCGCGAGGCCGACTTGAACAAAGGGGAGAGCGTGTGTTTGGATCGCTGCGTCAGCAAATTCTTTGAGGTGAATTTGAAGGTCAGTGAGAAGATGCAGGGGGAGGCGGCGCAGAAGGGGGCTGGGGGTGGGGGTGGGGGGATGTTTGGGATGTGAAAGGACTTGACGAGAGAATTCTCTATGGTATGCTCAGAGCATGTGGCGAGGAAGGGGTTGGGTGTGGCATAGCGTGCGTGAGGACAGCATATTGGGGCAGTGGAGAAGAGGAAGAACTAGATTCGGTCTCTCAATTCTCTGGGCGCCGATGTTTGTTACATGCAAGGGCTGTAAGCAATGCTCCGGAATTCGGAATCAGAGGCTTTGAAAAGCAGGTTGTATTGCCACTCTATGTATTATATATTCGTTGTATTACTAGCAATGCTGGGGGCATGGCCTAGAATTGGCGAAATTCAGGCAATCGAAACGCCGATTTTGCAGTACGCCTTGGGTATCATGCAGTATTGAAACATCAAAATCGAATCACACCTCTGTTGACTTTCCTCAAGGACCATCCTAGCCAGGTCACTCTAGCCTCGCTGTCGGCGTCGAGATCTTCTGCTCTCACTTCAATTTGGCGGACCAATCGTTCAAAATCTGCCACTCCATTCTCCACATCTTCGACTTTTGATTCTAGAGCACTGAGCTCATACTCGAGCTTCGCAGCTAACGTTTCGACATCCTTGTTGGCATCTGCCAAGTTTGCTCTTTCCTCGGTCAAGAGCTCGTCAGAAGCGTCGTGAAGCGCATTGATCTCGTCGAACTTTTGGTGATACACAAGATCTAATCTAGCGGAATCTTGACCAGCTTGGTGGTCATAGCGCTCAATCTGGTCGATCTTGTCCTCAACCCAAGAAGTCTCCACTGCCTTCAGCTTCTCAATTCGTCCAGCCATAACGCGCCCTTCCAAAGCTAGGCTTTTCTCGCATGCTAAGGCAGTATCTGCTTTTGCCCTTGGAGCGGTGCTGTCAGACTCGGTCATGCCGGCGGGTACGGCAGCTGCCACAACGTCTACCATTGCTGTCCAGGACATGTGGCGTGGCCAGCGGCGGTCCCAATACGTCAAGTTGGCGGCCGAGAGTTTTGGAAGACTCTTTGTAGTACGCAAAGGGTGACTTGATTTATAGTGCCCTTCGAATCCTTGCATCTTCTTAATGGCCTGTGTATCCTCCACAGAGAGAGCACCCTTGCTCGAGTCTTCCGTAGTGGTAGGCTCACGCCCTTCATTCCTTGGTCTCACGCCATCTGCTTGGTCCATCATACTCGCATAGTCCGGGACAGCCTTGGGCTCACGATAGATCGCTGGGCTCTCCAGGCTTGAGCTCGACTTGTTGAACTCATCAAGATGCCTACCGCCAAAAATTGGGGGACCTTGAAGATCATGCGACCTGGTCGCATCCTCGGCCAGCACACTTCCACGTCGAGAGGAATCTTTAGAGCTCGACTTGTTGAACTCATCAAGATGCGTACCGCCAAAAATTGGGGGACCTTGAAGATCATGCGACCTGGTCGCATCCTCGGCCAGCACACTTCCACGTCGAGAGGAATCTTTAGAGCTCGACTTGTTGAACTCATCAAGATGCGTACCGCCAAAAATTGGGGGACCTTGAAGATCATGCGACCTGGTCGCATCCTCGGCCAGCACACTTCCAAGTCGGGATGAATCTTTAGAGCTCACGAGGCTATGCTCGCCGCTGTCTGGTGGAGTGCTCTCATGCTGCAATGAGTGAGCTACCTTCTCCGGATCCCGGGGTTCCTCGACGCTTGTCCTAGCCTGTTTTCCCCCATCTACATATGGCGCAAATCCTCCGTCTTTCGACGGCTTCGAGTAATGTGAGCGATGACCCTTCAGACCTACAGCGTCCCTTATACGTCCTAGGCCATTCCTAGTATCAGTTACCTTGCCAGTAACGTTCTTGAAGACCGCCTTCCGCAAGCCTTGCTCTTTCTCAACATGACCAATGCTTGTTTGCGACCCAGCAGTGCTATTCAAGTATATTCGATCGGAAAGTACGTGACGCAACGATGTATCATCATCAACTGAATCCCTTTTCTTTCCAGACCAACCGTGTCCAGTTTGCTCGCTGTCGTTGAAGATCATGCCCTCCTCTCCACCCAGATGGCTAAAGGCATCATTCCCTTTGTTCTTAGGCTCTTTACCATACCACAGCCACTTGAACTTCGCGCCATTCCCTAGTTGAATAAAGGTTTCGATATCGAGAGTCTCCACTTCTGCTATACTAGCCTTCTCTTTTCCCAGAACCTTCTCTCCCCCTTTGCCTTTCAGCTCTGCCAAGGAGGATTTAACCGCTCGTGGCACGGTCCAGCCTTCGACACTGGCGGCCTTAGCTGTCACTCGATGGAGTCGTTCCAGCGTTTGCCTATCGAACCTGCGAGTTCGGTCCATCTTCTGCGACTTCTGGAAGTAGGCAATCGCCCTCTTGGTATTCACGATATCAAAAACATCCTTGGCAACAGGAGCTCCATAAGCATTCAATCGATTTCGAGCTCCCATGAGTATTCCAAGTAAAGCAGCAACAGTTGTCGGTCCCAAGATGCCATCACTTGGATCAATGTTAAAGTACTCAGTACCTATTTCTGTCCACCAATCTCCGATAACCTGCTCCGTGATATCGCAAAGAAGACCGTCGGCGTACTCTGGTTCTAGCTTCCCAAACAACAAGAGAGCAACTTGACATGTTTTTACAAGCTCAATGACAGCGTTATAGAGCGGAATCTTATCACTCGTGTGGAAAAGCTGGCCGAACTTTGCCTGTGTGGCAGTTGTTGGAGGAGCCAGGTTCATACCCGTTCGCCCTGCGCAGCCTAATCTCTTCATGTCCTCATTAACGATGAAATCCTCCCTGTGTTTCCTAAGATCGCCATCCGGAACAGCAATGACAGTCATCGCCGATGGGAAACCACTCAGATTGGTAACCATCAAATCTCCCAGCGGTGTCTCTTTCTTTCGAGCATGGTGCTGGGTAATCGCTTTCAGGTAGACACGCAAACGGGGCGACCAGGCTTCTTCGTTGGTAGGAATGCTGAGTACGCCAACCACAACAGAGTCCCGCTCAAGTCCGGTATAGGTGGTAATCACGAAGGTCGGATGGGTCCTGGAGCAGGCCCATTGTTCGACTATGTAAACCTCATAGCCTGTCAATCGACGCCTGCGTTCCAGGACTGTCACTGATGGATCTTCTTCTAAATACCTGAAGGCGGCAGGATCTGTGAATACCATGCGCCGATGGGCTGGCTGGGTGTGGGTCTCGCCATTCTGCTTCGTAGTCTGCGAACTGCTAGTGAGAGAGTAGGTGCTTTCTCCGCCTGTAGCAAAATCCGTCTTCTCTATGTCACTATCCATTGGGGATTCCCTGGTTGCTCTGGATCTCGCGTGCAGGCCTCATCCTTCTGGTGCTGTCCTAAATGATACTGAAAGAAGCGACGACGAGCAGACTGGGTCCCCTAGTACTCTAAGACGTACAGCAACGATGAATATCTATGCTGACAAGTCCTGTCATACTCCATCAAAGAGCGATTGAAAAGAGCAAGTTGGTGCGGGTGAACCTCGGCTTTGTGATCGCGCCGTCCGCAATCGGGCTCTACCTTCACCTCATGACTTTCTCGACATGACAAGCTTGTTCCTCACCCATCATTAACTATCATCTACAGTACAAGCCATGACTTTGCAGTTGAATCTATTCTCGAGCTCCAGTCTTGGGGACAATACGCCCACATCGTTCCCTTGAGAGTTGACGCCCGTTTTCCCACTACGCAAACACCCCCCTTCTCCGAAGACATTGGATACTTCTTGAGCGATGGAATCGATCCTTGCGGAGCACGAGAAGCTCGTCAAGAAGGGAAACTTGTCGAAGAGTGTAGATGATGTACAGAAGACCATAGATCTTTTGGTCAAGGCTCGAGACTCAATAGCCGCAAGTGCGTTCTTGCCTCCATCTGCGGGTGCCTCTGACCCTCAATTTCCCGAGCTGTGCTAATATGCCAATTTTCAGATCCAAACAGTGCTTCAGTCACCCTTGCTAAGCTTCAAAACCCTGTCAAGCAATCCTTCGAAGCTGTCAATACAGATCTGAAAGAGGTCTACAGAGGATTGGGCAACTATGGGAAGGCTTTGGATAAGGTTGCACATCACATCATCCTAGTCTATACAGCAGCTACTGACGGTAAGCTTTATAGAAGTTCAAAGATAAGCCTCTGCCAACGACCGACTATGACGCTCTATCCACAGACCCCGCCCTCATCAATCAGGCTGTTGCGATGCACCTCCTGAGAGAAGGACAATTCTCTGTTGCCTCAACGTTCTTAGCCGACACTACCAACCACTCATCTCATGGAGAGCAGCCTTTTGAGTATCTGTCCTCCCACGGACAACCCATCCGTGATCAGGGGATTGACCCACTCAAGTCGGAAGACTTGCGGAAACAGTTTGCTGAAATGCATCATATACTGCATGAGCTGAAGAACGAAAAGAACCTATTGCCAGCCATTCACTGGGCCAAAAAGAATGGTGAAGCATTAATGACAAGGGGTAGCAATTTGGAGTTCGAGCTGGGAAAGACGCAGTTCGTTTGGCTCTTCACCGGAGGGCCAAACCCCAATGATCCTGCCAGCTTGATGCATGGCCGCCAGCAAGCTTACATCTACGCTCGCCAGGAATTGGCAATCTTTCAAGGACGGTATTTGAAGGAGCTTCAACAGCTGATGGGCGCGATGGCCTTCAGTCCGAATCTTGCACAGTCTCCCTACAGGCGAACATTCCTCAACGACGGCCAGTGGGAGGAGCTCGCCAACTCTTTCACTCGGGAATTCTGCTCGCTCCTCGGTTTGTCCGCAGACTCGCCACTGTACATTGCTGCTACGGCTGGGGCGATAGCTCTGCCCACGTTGTTGAAGTTGCAAACGATCATGAAAGAGAAGCGGACAGAATGGACAACGCAGCATGAGCTTCCGGTAGTCATTTCCCTTCAATCCAACCTTTCGTCCCATACTCCAAACTCTAACCAAAGTAGGTGGAAATACCGCTGCCTCCTGCATATCAGTTCCACTCCATCTTTGTTTGCCCTGTTTCAAAAGAACAATCAACGGACGAAAACCCGCCGATGATGATGCCTTGTGGCCACGTGGTCGCGCAGGAATCATTGGTAAGGCTGAGCAAAGGGTCACGATTCAAGTGTCCTTATTGCCCGAATGAAAGCCGGCCAGAAGATGCGAAGAAGCTTTACATGTAAGTAGGCGGTGAGGAAAGTACCGTACTCAATGACTTTACGATTGCAAGTCTGGCATAGCATTTGGCGTTACGAAATAGCATTGGTCGGCGTTTCAGTGGTAGGAAACCTTGATCTGTTACTCGTACATTTCTCAATCTATTTCTCGATCACGCCTGCTGGCGCAGCACTCTTCACGCAGGGCCCCGCTGGACTGGAATCTTCTCAAGATCTCACGAAAATCAGTGGACAACTGCATCTGCAAGTATACAACCGTGCCAATCATTGGTGTGGGGGTGTGGACTATATGTCGCGCATGCGGGGTGGTGTGATGCCCTTCTTCTAGCCATCCATCATGTTATCCAGTCTCTTTTCCCCTTCTCTTTTGCTGTAATTGTCTTGCCAATCCTCAATAATTCCATCCTTTCAACGCCTTCAACGGTGAAAGTCTTGAGGGCCATTCGCCGTCAATCGCTCGATTAGGTCAGGATTTGATTTAGCCTGATAGACATGGCCTGTCGCCTAGCCGTCCCCCGTGGCGGGGGAGGCCCCACACGCCTGTTGGCCCCGCAACGCTCTCAGTCAAGATTTTGGTATATATACGAGTTTCTATTACTCCAATTCCTCCTTATCACCTCTACAAATTCCCTAAGAAATGAACCAATATCATTGACACACGTCACAGCTCTAGTTGTGTTGCTACTGGAGCGCTTGTAGCTAGCTACCCCTCCACGAAGAAGACGTCACCTTCTGCTGCACTCGAAAAGAAAAGCATATCGCCCTCAATCCCTCCGATTGCTCGACCTTCCACAAGCAGCGTCCTTCGCGCCCAGAACCGGGCCGACATGGCTACAGTCACCGAAACCCACAGCACGCCGCTCAGCAAGCCCAACGTAGGCGTCTTTACCGATCCCGAACATAAGCTATGGATTTCCGAGTCAGAACCGTCACTTGAGAGTGTACAGAAGGGGGAAGGCCTCAAAGAGGGTGAAGTCACGATTGGGATCAAGAGCACCGGCATTTGCGGGTACACCTCCCCTCCTACCCCTCCATTCAACACTCAAGAACCTCTCAATTGACTCTCTCCACCCACAGATCAGACATCCATTTCTGGCGCGCCGGGCGCATCGGTCCCATGCTCGTAACAGACAACCACATCCTCGGCCACGAATCTGCCGGCGTAATCCTCGCAACGCATCCCTCTGTCACGCACCTCAAAGTTGGCGACCGCGTCGCCATCGAGCCAGACCTCATCTGTGGGAAATGCGAACCCTGCCTCACAGGCCGCTACAACGGCTGCCTCGAGTTGCGCTTCCTGTCCACGCCCCCCGTCGACGGATTACTACGCCGCTATGTCATTCATCCGGCTATGTGGTGCCATAAGATTGGCGATATGAGCTTTGAGAATGGCGCCTTGTTAGAGCCGTTGAGTGTGGCGCTTGCGGGCGTGGAAAGGGCAGGGGTCAAGTTGGGAGACCCGGTGTTGATTTGTGGGTCCGGGCCTATTGGATTGATTACGCTGCTTTGTGTTGCGGCCGCTGGGGCAGAGCCGATTGTTGTTACGGATATTGATGAGGGGAGACTAGCTTTTGCCAAAGAGCTGATCCCTCGTGCGCGCACGTATAAGGTGGAGCGGGGCGTCGGGATCGAGGATGCTGGGAAGGCTATCGTCGAATTAGCCGGCGGCGTACAGCCCGCTGTCGCTCTCGAATGCACAGGCGTCGAAAGCAGCGTCAACGCCGCCATCTACAGCGTTAAATTTGGCGGCAAAGTCTTCGTCATCGGTGTTGGGAAACCCGAAATGCAGCTTCCGTTCATGAGACTCAGCACGCAAGAGATCGACCTGCAGTTCCAGTACCGGTATGCGAATACTTGGCCTAGGGCCATCAGATTGGTGGAGAGTGGGGTTTTGGATATGCAGAGATTGGTAACGCATCGTTTTGATATTGAGGAGGCTGTCAAGGCTTTTGAGACGGCGGCGGATCCGAAGACGGGAGCTATTAAGGTGCAGATTCAGAGTGAGTTGAATGTGCAGTGGTGAGGATGTAGGTATTGTGGATTTGATTGGTCACTGGCTTGCATAGCAGTGTCATAGATTAGAGCATAGCTTCGTTTGTCGGAGGAATAGCATTCCATTCTTATAGATCTAACATCGAAACATGCTGCTGCCAACTTGGACTGATGACGGTCTTTTGAGTCTCTTGAGTCTTCTCTCCCTCTTCATTAAATCCGTTAATGTTACCCTAGGTGAGTACCAGAATCCAGGAGCAATCGTTAATACAGGTAATTAGTAAAGCGTTACGCAGGCCTTGTCGTCAACTACTTCATGAAGATCTATTTATGTCGCTGCTACATAAGTCAGTAACAATCAAACCGCCCATTCACATCTACCATTAGAATTTGTGACACTTTCTATCGATATACTTCCAGGATTCTCTGTGTAACGAAGTACAATAATAGCTTCATCTCACTCCTTACATTTTCCAAACTTTCTCCTCCATCTCTCATCATCTTGAAATCTACCTCTAATTCCTATCTGTCAAGAATCCTTTGCTCTTCTATCAACCAACATCCAGCATCCAGCATATCTCTCACAGACCTTCCTCCCGAGCTCATAGTCAGCCTGCCAAACTACCTCCACTCCCCAGAAGACGGGTACGCACTCATCCGCACATCCCGATGCCTCTACAACCTCTGCGCCAAAACGCGGGCAACATTCCCCCCAATCTTCACCAGTGATCCAAAATTCCATACATCGCCAGCATATGAACATTTCTTCACACCGCGCTCATCCCGACAAGTCCAGATTGAGCTATCCAGAGTGAAAACAATAGGATTATACGGATGATGCTCTTACCAAAGGCCAAGACGGATTTCTGGATCTCTGTCTTGAGGTTGCTAGATGGGATGTGGAAGATATTCGAAGACTGCATCGCGAGACAATGGAGGTCATCTATCCCCTCAAGAATATAGTCGACAAGGACGAGTTCCGGTGTAACGATCACATCCAACCCTTCTACATCTACCTTACCTACTGCAGCCTCTTCCACCAGTCCATTTCGGAAATACACACACCAGGCACAGAACCCCTACGAGCAGCCTTCCGCGACCTCTGGATGACACAGCGCTTTCCCAGCAGCACAACAACCGAGTCGACCGGCCTGTCCCCGACAACGAGGCCACAGCTCAAAGACGTGCAACCATTACGGCGGTTGTTGGATTAGGTATCCTGCGTTATGCTGCTGACGTGTGTGTCAATTCTCTGTATGGGTTTCTTTGTCCGATATTACGTGTATATCGTCGGTACCCTGTTGGTACCGTTTCTCCATTCAGGAAGTCCTTATAGTCAATTCGGAAACTAATGACGCCAGCGCTAAACGGACGGCCCGCGCACCAAAATATATATAGGATAACCACTCACGTCGAGTAAAACAGGATTCAAAACAATATCCCGCCAAGCACAGGAACGACTCCAGCACATTCCCAACGTTTCCAGGAACGTTTACACCATCGCCTCAGCGCGTTCCCTTTCCAGTATCATCGTGGGCATCGCTTGACCCGGAGGACAATACCGGTTCACAACACCAATCCTCTTCCGTCACCGTAGATATGGAAGAAGTGTCCCTAGCAAGTTTCCGCTTCTCATTACCCTAGCAATAAGCTCGTCGATGGATTTCAACGAGAACGCTTGATAGAACGGTATCCAACTTAGATAAGATTAAGAACAATTGTACTCCGGGCTGGGGATAACGTGCCTAATAATCTCGGAACCTTGCCCGCCGGCTTGTTTATATCAAGGCGCTCTCCCACCAGATGCCTCGAAATCTCGCAACCTCTGCTTTCCCTCATACACTTCATTGACGTCCTCGATCCTGTCTGTCTTTGAAATCTAGACGTTGATTGGATACCTTAAGAATCCAGATACCTTACCAGGCAATATTAGGAAAGGTGGTCTGTACTATTGGTGGTTTAGGCGTCGATCACCCTTTTTGCGTGGCTGGAGTTAGTCCTCGGGCCGATCCAAAGGTACGATCGTGTTTCAGGGCCATTAGCCCCCAGGCTAACCCTTAAACCTGCGGGCGTCATGTAATGCCTCGCAGCTGCCAATAAATCTCCGGAACGAGCTACAGCCAACGGCCCTCCACACCAATAAGCATTTCTTTGACTTGACATATGTCAAGTTATTACAGGAAAGGTCTGCGGGCGTAAATCTAGGCTCGATTCTCTGAATATACTACACACCAAAAGTTTTGTACGAAAAGGGGACTGCTATTGTGATTATTGAGGGCGAACGACTGCTTCCGGAGGGGTTTTCCTGGCCATCACAGGAGTGCGTCAAGCCTGCATCTGCAGGCCGTTTCCGGATTTGTTAAGATCAAGCGGGGTAGAAGTGCACTTCAATGCCGAATATACTTACGTATTAGTTTCCTGATTGCTGTAATCACATGAAAGCCTGATGGTGGCCAAAAGGGATTTGCTGAAACTCATTCTGTCAATGGCTTTCGTGCAGGAGCTGATGAATGTTGTATCATAGTCTGCTGACGTGGGGGCCTGTGAAAGTAATGCAATAAAGAGTTGAGTTATTTCACTATTACAGCTTGCGATTATTAAGAGGGGGATCTATCGAGATTCAACCAATTTCGCTCGTGTATTGCCCAATGGGTGTTACACGTTGATTCCACGTTCAGCTGACTTGGATGTGTGAAAATAATGCAAGAAAAGATTGAGTTCATTGTTACAGTTTGCAGTTCTTGAGAAAGAGATTAAACTGGTCTATCGAAACTCAATAGCACAATCACAATCTAATAATTCCGCTCGTGCATTGCCTAATGGACATTGCACGTAGATTCAACATTCAGCTGACTTGGGTGTGTGAAACTAATGCAACAAAAAATTGAGTTCATTATTACAGCTTGCAGTTCTTGAGAGAGAGATCAAACGGGTCTATCGAAATTCAATGTCACAATTGCAATCCAACAATCCCGCTCGTGGATTGTCCACGTTGATTCCAAATTCAGCTGTCGTGGGTGTGTGAGCGTAATGCGGGATAAGCTTGCTCTACTAAGTCAGCTTACAATCCTCAGAAGAGAGAAGTTAGAAAGGGCTGACACTCACAGAGGCCACCGCCATCTACCATATGGCACAATAATGGGGCCCTCGCAATCAGTAATAATTGTGATAAGTTAACGCGTGGGGGCAGCGTGGAGACTCGAAATGAGAATGATATGCCATACATTGCAGGAAGCAGGAGGGCTTGGTGAAAGTCTATTCCTTTCAGCCTATGATTGGATCTGAAAATCGATAGTTCCCCAGGGGAGTTTCACGTCAGCTGCAGCGAACCAATATCGAAACCCTGATTTGGACGGAAATGGGACCATCGCTCTCGATAACATCGTATTCACCGATTTTTGAAGAGCGAACTGGAGTACGGAAAAGTTAAACGGATCCATCAGGAGGGGAAGTCGTCTATAAAGATGAACTCCTTTCTCATCCCAACGACTTTCAGTTCCAACCATCACATCTTTCCAACAGCTGATTTCTGAACATCGTTAGCTATAAATTCTTTATTCCAGCACCCCGAGTATCAGTCCACTCACCAATTCAACATGAAGCTTTCCCTCATCAATCTCGCCATGCTCAGCATCGGCCTCGCATGCGCTGCTGCCTCGCCCATGCCCGGCAAGCACGGCCCACCAGGCCCACCAGGGGGCACGGTCGGAGAAGCTAGCCAGTCCTGCGGCAACAGCATCTCCCTCTCCTCTCTCCATTGCTGCACTCAAAGCCGCTCCGGCAATGCTGGAGAAAAGGGAGGTTCCAAAGGCAAAGGCGATTCACACAAGGTTGTCAAGACCAATGACAGCGCTTATGACATGCAGTGCAGTGCCATCGCGGGTCAGTAGTTCGGTGTTCAACACCACAAGTTTTCATAGACTGACCAGTGCTGATTTTTTACCCTATTAGCGGATTACTCAACTGCCGTCTCCAACGTCTGCTCCGTTACAGTCGCCTGCTGCTATGGTGATGGTTGCGTGGCGATCGCCAATTAGGCAGTTGTTGTCCCTACTTGACACCCAGATTGTATGCCCCTGTATTGAAGGGAGGATGTGGACGAATGGCCTTGCTGAGTTGCTGATCTGGACGTTGGTTGGCCTTGCTTTATGTTTTATCTCATCTTGAACTAAGATCTTCTGAGATGTGGGGGGGGGATGTGTGTGGACTTTCTTTTTTCTCTCTTCTTCAACTCTTACTTGCAACTTGACCGGGTAGTCCGTGGAAGGAAGGGGTCACACAGCTTCGACAGCAACGTAATTAAACCTAGTCATTCATAGATATTGTGTTTGACAAACATCTTGTATGGTGACATTGTGGAGACGCTGTACCGTCAATGTGGTGAATATAGGAATCTCAGACTATCCATCTTGGACAGCCAAGTCACCCTACTCCCATGCTGCGGAATCCTCTTTGACTCCCAAGCGTATAGAGAGAGCCTAAAGCAGATTGTATGTGATTTCACCATCCTCGAGAAGCGGAACTAGACGACCGGTCGTCGAGGCGAATTCGCTGTTAAGAAAGTCTGCTAGGAGGCTGAGGTGCTGTAGCTTAGCAGCACCTTGATCGACGTCGTCACTCAATTTGTTCAGGTATGCCCTCAATTCTAGAAACTAGTGGTGCAAGAGGTTTCCTTCGACGAGATGAGTCTGAGTAGGAAAATTTGTGCACAAAAGTATAGAAAGCTATACCCCAGGTTTTTCCTCTCTAAAAGAGACGCCGTGGACGTCATGCAGGACCATGCTCAAGATGTCTCGCTATTTGTCTGATTTGGTGTCGATATGGGAAACCGGACCGGAAGTCTTTTTATCTAATATTTCTCAGCGATCAAGGTTCTTAATCATATGGATGTACTTACCGATCCGTGCGTGAGCGACAAAGACATATTCGTCCAGCCAGTCCACTTTTCCCGGAGGTGTGGACTCCACAGTCGCGTACCGACTTATCTTATTGTTCGAGCTGCGTTGTAATTAGCTTGATTGTATGAGCCTGAAGTGGGGAAAACACCGTTTGTCAACGGTTATATACTCCAGCCTCGAAGCGCGAGCTCTCGATCCCGAGGGTGGAACGTCCTTCTCAGGTACGGAGGCTGGGGTTTACACTCTGTCTGTGGACTCCGCCTCTTGGGCTTCCTTTGATTAGCCCTACTACCAATCTCCTGAGGTTTTCGACCGTAATAGATTGCGGGAAAGGTGGGGATATAGGGCTGCCAGGAGATGGAGCTGCTGGCTGCGGAGAGACAGATGGCTTCAGAGCGATCTCTGTATTGGTGATGGAGCAACACCGAAGGATGAAGATATTTCAGAGAGTTGTGAGGCTGTTTGATAAAGATGATATGTGATTTCGTCCTTTGATCTCCACTGTAATGCTGATGAGTGGGTAATGTACGAGGTTCGAACTGAGCGCAGAAACCGATGTATGTGTCTTCTAAGAGCTCGACCGACTTTATCTCCTTCTACGCGCCGCAGACGCACCCTCTATAGTCACTTCCTTTTTTGATAGAGATCACCCGATCTCGGGTCAGAGTTCGCCCCTATCTCACATAGCGGTGCAGTAGGAGCAGGGGCATGGTCGCTGACGTGGGCCTGGGTGCCTTAGTGCACAGGGTGTCCGGCTCAGCGTCAGGGTTACCTTAGTACGCTCGTTACAATCGCATCGTATTGGGCTAATCATAGCTGGTCTTAATGCTCCGAGGGATCTGAGGATTTGCATCACCTAGGGTCGTTGGGCTTTGTTCGATATAAAAAGCAGGCATCCTTGTACAGGATGCCAATTTGACTTGCATGACTACCTTACTCTAGTGACTTTACCGCAGTTTCTATTATAGAGACTTCACAGGTCGTGTATCGTTATATCCTTTCAGCTCTTCCCTCTTTAGATTTATGTAGCTTTGCGTTATTCTACATAACGTATACCTTACTCGTGCGGTCCCACGGAAGTTTTGTCTACTTCTCAGCAGTTGCGCACTAACCTGTGTGGGTGAACTGGTCCTTTTCGTCTTCAATGAGCTTCAACTACGTGAAGTCGGTATATATGGGAGTTTTCGCCCAGGCGCTGGGGTCATACTCTACTACTCCTTGATGTGTATAATCGCCTATCAGTTACCTTAACGGTGTCTTGTTTTTTCGCATCGGAGCTGACCCTTAGTAGTCTGCTGTCTTCTGGTATTACTCTCATCATTTAGCAAAACCAGTTTGGTCTCGGAATATTTATAATTGTATTATGCTTCCTTTGCTGTTAGAAATAAGTCTCCTTAGAAGGTACCCTTTCCTTTTACCTACTAGGGGTACTATATTTTACTAACTTCGAAATTTACCTCCCGAATTTTTTGACTTACTTCTGAATTGTCTTCGTTGCTAGCTTGACAGTGTACGCTGTTTTAGGGATAGGGTATGTCTATATTTCTTCCTCTTCCAAACGAATCGAATACTAATTATCAGAGGCCTTATTAGTTACTATATAATTACTATCTCCGTAATCGGCGCTCTAGTAGGTCATCCTTTACCTTGCCCAACTCATCTAATGCCTCGTAATAAGACTCGTTACTCTATTCGCACCCAATAATCGTACGACTGTGAAGGCGTTGAAGAGCGTAACGATCACCTCGAGCATAAGTACTTAGACCAGGCCTCCAACGCCAAGGGCGTAGCCGAATAGTCAGGAGTGGGACATATAAGCGTACGCAGAGGCAGTCTCGGGAAGGAAATGAAGGTGGTTGCTTCTTAGGGAGACACCTTCGATGCCTCCGTCAGCCAAGATTAGTATAGTGCTGGAGAGCCATGGAAGGATCAGCACGGATAGTAGAGAACCAGCGCGGATGACCTGCAGACTCCTTGATTTTGGCGTCATATCAAGGCGCAGCGAATGGCAAAAGAGGTAGAAGCATTAAAAGTGGGATGGCGGATACAAGGGAAGATCGGAGCACGGTGTTGCAAGTGCAGGCGCCGGACTGACTTTCTGTACGACACATATTCTGAAGTGGGATGTGGACACTTGAAGCTTTCCATCTGCCTCTAAGAAGCAGCTCTTCGAGACCTCGTGCTCTTCCTTTTGGGTTTTCTCGGGATAGAAAAATCTGTCGTCGTCTGACCGGCCATATTTATAAAATGCTTAGACCCGGGCTCCCTTCTAGAAGTATGCCGTCGATGCAGTAGTGTGGATGTGCCTTAGTGTGCCGAGACCCGTAAGCGCTAGAACTAGACCATTCGCGGATCGGCACTAGGAGCTATTCCTTAAGCTCATGCGTGCGTCCAATTGACTCTACCAAGAACACAATGCCTGAACATCGTCAGTCCCGGTGGTCGAGCCAGACTTGCCCACAAAATATTCTAACGTATAACGATTTACGTATGTATCTTCAAGCTTATAAAGTCTCTTGTACCATTTCTTCCTTATTCAGGAAGTCCTGATTAGGAGGCAAATCTACTTAGATTCCTAGAGAACCCCATTCAACGATTCCTACTCTAGGTCCCCTAATTCAATAGCGCTCAGACGTTTGGCTTCGTGCGCGTCTTCTCTCGCGGCGTTTCCGTGATTTTCTTGACTTTGAGAGGATGTCTAGCCGGCATTCATTCAATGACGCCGCGAGATCGGCTAGGGACAAGACTTTATAGAGAGTCATGGAACATTAGGGTATGCATACTTTGAGACTGCTATTGCCGAAGTTGCCGCAGGGGACGATAGATCTTGCGGTCCGTGTTCGGAAAGAGACTGATGCTGTGAATGATAAGGCGTTGAAGTATGAAAGTCAGATTAGCCCGGTGGGAACGTCCGGGCAGTATCTTGGGTGGTGGACGATGGGGCAGGATGAGTATTGTCTGGAAACGCTCTGGTAGTTGCTCTTGTCCTCAGTAGCCCAATCTGCGATCTGGCGCCCTGAACCTGCAAGGACGAAATCGGGATGAAGCGTTGTGCGATTGTTTCTCTGAAAGATGGGAGCGAACCGAACTTGGCTCCAGTGGTAGGGCAGGCGTTGTGGAGGCATCTGGACGTGCGGATTCAGGAGTGTCAGTCGTCGAGTGAGTGTAAGCAGTCGGGTATCTAGGATAGAAGCGCTGGGGGCGGGTCTGTGAGATGCATGGTGGATGGCGGGATAGTACTGGGATTCGAAGAGGGAAGAATAAGAAGCATGAAGAGAGGAAGAGAAGAAGTTTTGAAATAGACCGACGTTTCGGATTCTTGTACCTCTGACTCAGAATCCAGTGAACACATAGTTGGAACGCATGGAAGATGCACACGATTGTACCCCTGACCAACAAATCTCACCCGCAAGTGAAGGGGAAGCTAGACAGACTATAGTGGCAAGCTCGCGGACTCCTGAAAGCAACTCACAGCCCCCATATCAACAGTGTCATCTAATCTAACATATTGAGTCTTAAGTCACAAATTGACAGCACCACCCAGCTCCTCAAACGTCTTTGACTCCGCAAGCATCCAAATCACGCGCCAAGGATCTCCACTCGGCTCGCCTTGGTCGTTCGGGCACCTCCCCATTCATCAACCCATCGATATCCCTCCTAACTCCCCATACGAACTCCCTCTTCTCATCTTGCAACCCCGGGCTGGCACATCTTGGAGTTAGCATTATTTCTTCAAGATCAATAATTCAAGTAACAAGAGATATATAGAGCGTAATTTTGGGCAAGACCCCGTATTCCCACTGCAAAACCCTGTCTTGAAGCTTTGGAAAGGAATTAAGTAGGGAACAACGTCTCGAAAACTCACAGCATCATCTGCAGCGTATGTAGGCCCTGATGTGCCATAATTCGGTAGAAAAGGCTATCCCTGTAAGTATTCAGGAGTCAGCGTTGCCTGTTGGGGACGATGAGCGGGTTGTAAGACAACTTGATGAGTATACAGAGGGCAAAAGGCCCCCCAAGCTCACGAACCATGTCTGTCGAACTGATTGTGCAACCCAAATTAGGGTAAGATCCTCCTCGAAAATGTACATACCTCTTATCCTGGCCGTCGTAGAGATTCTTCCGATAAGCTTTCCAGTGCAATAAAGTGGCTTGTTTGAGCAAGTATGGCGAAATATGTAAGTCCGAGAGACTAAACCAGATACGCGAGGACAGTAGGGCTAGGAGATCTAACAGGCCATCGCCTAGGCCTGGATGGCAGTGAAGTATCCAGTGCTTACGAAAATCGACTGGAAGAGGCGTGACATTTGCAGGTAGACGGCCAAAGACCTCGTCGATAGAGTGGTAGAACAGCTCGCAGTAGGTCATGTACATGTAGAAAGGCCGAATAGTGTCGCGACAGGTTCTGTCCCCTTCCAGCAGACGGCTGAGAGGGTAGATAGTTTCGGTTTTGGCTTTGTGAAGTTGCTGGACGTAGGCAGGGCTCCAACGTGCGATGTTGATGCTTGCTCTCATAAGAGCCGTATTGCCTCCGTATGAGAGAGTGTTTCCGAGCTGCAGTCGATTTTGGTCGCTCGAAACGGCCCAGTCTGCGAGTTGCCGGGCTGAGCCTGCGATGATGAAGTGGCTGTCTGGTACGTTTCAGAGTCAGCATTACTTCCTTAAGCCGAAAATTCGCGTAGCAAGACACATCTTTGGAGTACATTCACAGTGAGAATTCCTACTTACATGCAGGACTTTGGTGTTGGGACGGGTCTCCTGGGAACATTGGGGGGTAAGTTGCCTCTGTCCCCGCACAAGCTTTGTAGAGCGATCGCGATGTGCGTATCAGAGCATACCAGTCGTTCAAGGTGTCGAGGTGATCTGGGAGCCTTGATAACAGCTTTGCTGGCAGGTCCGTGACTTTCATTTTGGATTTTGATGGAGCAAGCAGTGGATGAGCTGGTCGAGTGAGAATGATAGGAAGGTGAAAATGATAAATCCTGAGAGATGTAAATACATTCGTACTCCGTAATTGAGAAATGTTTTAGGCGCATGATTGTACAAAGGTGACACAAGTATTGGTGGTGTTATAACCTCCGTAGTGTCGACGCCACGAGTGACACCATGATGCTCTTCAACCAACCAGTCATTATATCCTCAACGGAATGTGTTTTGTGATGAGCTGAAGTAATTTGGACGGTAGGAATAAATCAACTGCGAGGCTGTTTATATCAAGGACTCGTTGCCAGGATGCTATGAGATTAAGCTGAGATACAAGTCTCTCCGTGCAGAATATATTGAAGTATATTGAAGATTTGACGAAATCCTCGTTAATATGAATGACTGAGACACTGACACCGAAAACGCTGAAAGCTAAGCACAAAAAGATGCTAGGCTTGCGCAAAAGAGAGAGGTATCTTGCCCAATATCCTTTAATCTAACAAAAGTAAAGGGGCGCAAAGTTGAGACTGGTATGAAATCAATACTCTATTGTGAGTTCATGTAGAGCTCTCCTCATCAGCTTCTGACTTCTCAACGTATTTAGGAGGCGGTAGTTCCTCCCCTTTCTGATCTGCTCCAGAGATCCACACTTTCCCTAGTTCAGCATCAATCTCCTCTCTCCGTCTGCGCCAGCCTTCCACTTCGGCTAGCCGCTCCCTCAAGTCTTCCAATTCTCTCTCGACGCCCTGCTTCTCTTCTTCGGTACCTATTCTATCAAAAGTCCATTCCTCGCCTTCTTCGCCCTGGCCAAGGTCCAAGTTCCACTCATGGTATTTTTTAAGACTCGCTCTCGTGCTGATCGTTAATAGCGTGATGCCTCTTTCTTTGCATCTTTCATACAGTAGACCTTCAACATCTGAAGAGACGGCTGATGTTCCTTCGTCGATCATAGCGTAGCCAGGCTCGTGATATAGCAGACGCGCAAATGCCATTCGCTGCTTCTCGCCACCACTGAGCACATCTTTCCACTGTTTTCGCACGTCCCAGCCATCTTCTCGTTCTGTTAGGTAGCCCAATCGTACGTCTTCCAGGATTTGTAAAAGCTCATGGTCTTTGCGGCCAGAGTCCCGCATATCCATCTCGGTGTGTGGGTAAATGACTTGGTCTCGCAGGGTGCCATTGGCAAGATAGGGACGTTGAGGAAGAAACACGATACCATCCATGCCTGAGTTACGTGGGCGAGATACTAGTCCGCGGTATACGGGCCAGAGACCACCCAGAACGCGAGCTATGGATGATTTCCCTGCGTCGTTTGGGCCTGAGATTAGGACGTGGGCACCAGGAGTTATTGTGAAGGATAACGATGGAATCACAAGGTCGCCTGGAAGAGGGTAGATAGCTGGCGCAACGAGAGGCACATTTTCCAGACGGATTCCATCATAGCCGCGGTGAAGTGTGCCGAGGATATCGCTCAGGGAGTAGGGTTCTGGCGACGTACCCCGAGGAGGATAGTAGGCGGAGGCGTGGACGCGGTGGAGAGTAGAGATAAGGGTGTAGACTCTGGATGTGTAGCCCGCAAGCTCGGACAGATCTTTGATGCTGTACATCATCCGCCCGCCAGCGTCGGCAAGAGAAAGCATCAGCCGCTTGTTCGTGATAAATTGTTGCATTCGGCCGTGGGAGCGATTAGTGGGAGGGGAGGATGTGGTGGTGTCGGAGGTAGGGAATTCAGATCGTCCCCCTAGACCGCCCCATTCTGGCAGAAAAACAGGCAGTGAGGTAATGAGGTAGCCAAAGGCCGACCAGGAATACTTGAGAACGAAATCTTCGAGCATGTTGTAGCGGATCTTGAGGCGATAGATACCCTCCATCCACATCTTGAGATCTTTGTACCCTTTGTCCAAAAATATTTTCTCCATATCAGCGCCACCATAGAACGCCACTTCTTCTGCATTGGCTATCAATCGGGCGTGAAGACCCCTGAAATCACCTTCTTTGCGGCGTTCTACCGCCTTCAATTTTCCAAATGGAGGTGAAAGTCGCCGGAGCGCAGTAGCTGTTACAAAGTAATTTGCAAGAAGGCCAGTCAGGGCAAGTGGTCCAAGAGATCTGAAAAGCTGGTAATTGAAGACGAAAAGATCCACCAAAGGTTTTCCGATAGAAGAATATAGTGAAGCAGCCGAAGCTGTGAATAACGTCAAGTCATTCGTGATGAATTGATCTGCGCCTTGTCCAATACCTCCATCAAGATTCAGCAGCTTGTAGTAATTGAGATTGTCATTGAGGTAGAGGTCATGAATGTATCGGGTGAGTCTTGTGCGGAAAGCTATGGCGACTTTGCTCTGTAAGAACTTTATAACGGCATTGGTGTATGATGCGAAGCCTGCACTTATCAGCTGATAGCCAAATTCACCTCCGAATACTAGCAGAACGTACCTCCAACTCCGCACCATTTCACGATGCCCCAGAGGAAGCTTCTGCCGCTGCCAGCTACCAGATCTCTTACTATCTCTCCATCAAGTCTCGTCACCACTAGTGATAAGTAGGTCCGGAGGAGGAGAAACAGCCCCTGACTAAGAAGGAGCCCCGATTCTTTGCTATTCCAATGAGGTACCATGATGCTCAACAGACTCAAAAATTGGTGTATGAAAGCGATATTGAGTCCTGGCTTTGTATTTGCTGGTGGGACCTGGCTCAGTGTTTGCCCGTCCCCAAGTCGCGCAGCTCTTGGAGGATTGAGGAACAGTCGCCTATGTGCGTCGAAAGTCATAGGTTTCGTAGGGTGTATCTTGACTTCAGCTGTCGAAGATCGGTATGGAACGAATATCGTCCTCGAGCCATCCTTGCCCCGTAGGCTAGAGTTCCGGCGCAGGTGCCGCCGACCTTGCGCCCTCTTCTTTGACCGATTTCTGAGCCATGACCTGCCACCGTATGCCCCGGAGAGAATCGTAACGATCAAAGCTAATGTAGCTGCCAGCTGTGTCACTCGTGACGTATGCTTGACCTTTGAGCGAAAGAGGAGAGCCCATGATCCAAGCATAGAAAATAGAGGTTCCCCATTATTTCGGAGAGTTGACTGGACTGCCATTATGCACCGGATGTCAGTCTTCTCTTCTGTGTGATTTACTCCCTCTGGGAATTTCAAGAACGTAGAAGCGATCGCATTGCAGCCATGCCGGCTTCGGGGTCAGTCCCGTGTAATCAGACTCCTGCACGCATCTCCTACGGCCGTTACTGACTATGAGCCTATAGAACATAGCAAACGGTATTGGCAGTCGGAGTGGTTGTCGACGGAGTTCTCCCCCACGCGCACCGCTTGAACCTCGGCTGCAAAATGATCGCCATCAGGGGGGGCCATATCAGCTTTCGCCACCGAGCTATGTACTCTACATTATGTCGAGAGTAGTAATAGACGGAGTGAATAGTGTCATCTAAGAAAGTTTTTAAGCATACACGACGTCCTACCATATTATCCACTCCAGGAGAATTCTACCGAGCGAGGCCTGGTCCATACTTCGGACGTTAGTGATGATGCCAGATTTCATTATGGGAAAATCTCTGTCATGGAGCAAAGGCGTGTCACAGGACCTTTCAGTGGATCATCGCCCAACGTGCTACGAAATTTGAAGAACAAAAGTGCCATCATTGTTGGATCGGCTCAATTCTTGGACAGCGTCCCACTGCTCCGATTCAACTGACTGTGAATTTGTCTCAAGCGCCCAAGTGTCTTTGCACATGAGATCGTCATACTGCAGTATTTAATATCGCAAGCTGGCTAGTATTTCGAATATCGTCCATAGCCGACAGGCTGTGTATTGGGCCGTGTTGTGGTGGTGCCACTTATGAAAACTTTGAGATGATCTCGGGAACCAAGGGATATGCTTGAAACCGTGGGTTGCGTGCATTGAATGCTCGAAAACGCGGCTTAGAATTTCGGCCCGTATTATGGGAGATTCCTATTGTTGGAAACAATCGCATCTCAAACACCTGCGGCTATATGTTCCACGCGATGAACGGACGCAATTTACCCGCTGCCCTGACGGGGAATCGCTGACCAATAGTTACATGTTTGAGCTCGGGACGAAATTAGCAGAAGCTCCCGTATGCACGGTAAATCTGAGATTGCTTTTTCCCGTGCGTTGTTTCTGCAGCTTGATGCTCTACATAATCAGGATGTCTGCACCTGGGGCGTTCGATCCTGTGGTACTTCTAGTATTGACAAATCGTCTCCTTTCATACCAGCCCGGGGGAAAGATCTGTGAACTGCACAATGGCTCCGTTGAAAGCGTGGGCGCTCTGCTTCCTGTACCTCTCCACCTCCGTTGCGAAGCCAGTGTATGATTTGCAAGCCTCAATTTTGGATCCGGCAAAATATCGAGGGTCGCGACCTCTCTCTTCGTCTTCCAGCATCAAAAGCATCTCCTACGGCTTGCCTAACATAATCACTTTGCTCCACCGTGACAACGATTATACGATATGGAGGGCTCGACCTCATTCAGTGATTCACCCTTCCCAGATTGCAGCCATTACACTGGACGCATTTTACACTGCAATCTTCAATCAAGCGACCCAAGAGTGGTCATCACGTCCGCCTAGGAATAGTTTCTGGATACGATCGGGCAACCTTCAACTGCTGTTTGACTCTGTCGGAGGGCCCATTCCATGGGATCTTGTGGCTAAATTTGCCTGGAAGCTACGCTCAGCGACTCGCCTTGGTAGGACTGGTACATATGAGATCGTTTATATGAATGGACCAGCCACTCGCAGCGTTGGTGTTAGTTTGGAGGTCGTAGAGCGAGGGATCGGAACACAGAAAAGATCACTTTTGACCTCTCTCGATCATTTGCCCCATAGAGTCACATCGTCTCCAACAAAGGCCACCCTCGTGAAACGCAACAAGATCAGTCTGACCTTTTCTAAAGTGTACGGCAGTATCATGCCAGTCTTCCTCGCATCTGAAATGCTACGAGACTTCTTCATTGCAGTAGCTCGTGAAGCTAGAAATACCTGGATCTCAAGACCCGAGTCGGCTTTGTTTACCGTCACCCAGGGACCTTTCCAATTGACAGTCTCATGTCTTGGATCAACTTTGCCATGGCCTGTGCTAGGGATGGCTGCAGAAAAGTTCTCAGACTACGCGGACCACCTTTTCGTCAATACTTTTGACGCATTCTATACGGAGATTGCAAGTAAGATCAGCATAGGGTTCAGCCTACGCATCTTGGAAGGTCTTGCGGGAGGCATTACAGATTCCGCACTCCGAATTTCAGGACCCTCGGCGCGGAACCTTGAGCATAAAACCCCACCGATTAAATCACCCACCTCTCTAAAGCGTCGTGCAAACGAAAATCCTGGTCTAACAATGACGAAGTTTCGCTCTTTTCAAGTGGCGGCCTTGGTCCCTACCATGCTAGCAGCCTCACGACTAGAGGATTTTTATAATATTGTGGCAATGAAGATTGAGACTGGATTCTTCAAAAGCTGGCCACCGTCAAAGAACATCATTCTGAGTTTGTTCGAGTTCGAGCTGAGCATCACTTGTGACAGCATCAACGTTCCGTGGAGTTTCGTAGAAGCCTTCGTGATAGATATGGCACACTGGTCATCGAAACAGTTCTCTGGGCTGTATGAAGCTACTATCAGGGGAGATGGGCCACTGAACAACCTCGTCTTTATTGTTTCGATGAGATTGAGACAGGATGGACAGCAACCGAATGGCCGCTAGACTGCCCCAATACGCTGACATTGGATCCGAATTGGCTACTATTACTAGTATGTAGCCAGTGTTTGATCATCTCAAACATTTTTGAAACCATTATCACGTCTCTCTGACGACACAACGATTTTCGGTCAATGGATCGCGATGGAGCTTCGATGGCCTGAACACTACGAACACCATCTACCCATGCGTGTGACGGCGCTCGGACTGCACTGAGATGGGCTTCATGCCTCAAGGGTCCAATTCAAAGATTACCCGGGACAGCTGATGATACTGCCTGAGAGGTACTGCCCCTAAGTAATAGTCACTTGCCACTCCCACAAGACCCAATTCTGCCATTGACGGCGGTCCCCTACCTCAACACCGAGCACGACTACGATGGTAAGACACCGTTCCTCGATTACCCAAGGCACAAGGATGGTGCTTAGAGCTAAGATAGCGTGATCCGTAGGGTAAAATGACGCCTGAAGGACTACTATTCAATTTTCCGGGATTTCGCCTCTTTCGCTCTCAGACATTTAGCGGTTGGGAAACTCATGCGAAAGCTTGGCATAATAGATTCATGCTGAGGGGTCAGATTAGTCATCAGCCTTATGAACCTGTATATAAGCCAAAATCGCACTTAGCTAGATTATTATCTATATGTAACGCCTAAGGCATGTACTAATAGACCAAAAGAGCGGCGCGGGGTGTTCGGGCCAACGCTAGAACACCCCTATTATGGTACTTAAGCTGGAACGCATTATGGCGTTACACTATACTAGTAGCGAATAGAGGCCTTTATTCAACGTCGTATTTCCTAGGTCTTTCAGATAGGGGCTGAATTGAGATCTACTAGTTATTAATAGTTGTAGAATAGGATACCGAGACTATTACGAGAAATATATCTCGAAGGCCTAAAATCTACACCCCGATATTATTAGAAGAAATTAATAGAGTAATAATATTAAATAGCGCTGTACCCATTGTTCAAGAAATTGAATGGGCCTCGCACAACTAAAGATAAATCTTTTTTGAAGATTTACTAATTTAAATCTCAAAGCTTGGCGACTAAAGAGTTACCGGTTCGAATCCCCCCTTTAGACAGTTGTTTTTCAAGTATAATTATTTTTTATAATTCTGTTTGACTCGGTTTCCAAAAAACTAAATCAATGATAGGACTATGTAGCCGCTGAAATCAAAGTCCGCTCTCATCTATTATGACCTGCGCATGCCGCGCATTGTGTGTGGGATGGATCTACTATGTCAAGCTTTCGCATGAGTTTTGCAACCGCTAAATCCCGATGCCTGGAAAGATCTCGTTCATCTCCGTCAAATCCGCCTTATAGTCAAAGAACCAATCCAGAATACCTGATATCAACCCTGCTACAAGTCTACCGGCCTAGCTTCGCAAACCGATCCTAGCCAGCCGCACGCGGCCATCACGCAAACCTTTGGAGAAGTAGTAACTCCAGGTAACGCAGCAGTCATCCTCTCGGAGGAAATACCAGAAAATTCACCCGAGAAAATTCACCATGAAAGCCTGCTTTTATCGATCATAGAAGAATAGGATAAAGTGCTTGACGCTCGGCTCGGCGAGTCCATCTCCCTGAGCAACCTACCCCTACGAAGTCGTGGTGTACGAAGCCGTGGAAGAATTCGCAACCGAGTCGCAGCGGCTATTTACCGAGCGAGGCATCAGTAATAGGGGTTTTCTTACTCGACGAAGGTGAAGATGCAGGGGATGAAGCAAGAGGAATAATCAAATGTGTTGCGGGGTGGTGGGAACATGTGGGGGGAATGATTTGGAATGGGGGCGTGCGGCAGATGTGGTGTGTTGATTAGTTGGTTTGGGTCTATATTGCTCGGTATTTGATCATAGACACCATGCTTCTATCTGATGATTGATGCCCCTCGCTATGCGAAAATCGCTCGCTGAATCGCTTGACATGTATGCTGAAACGACTTCTTCTTGTCCTGCCTTGCCTCGTGCTTCGCTATTACTTCATTACCTCCCCATTCATGACAGCCTCGGATGGAGATCCTGCCTCGATATACCCGTTTGCTTTCCCATTCATCTTAGCCTCTCTTGTGGTTTTCACCTCGGTGCGGAAACCGTTCGTCCTGACCTCGTCTTTGACTTGGTAAGGGGGCACGGCGATCCACCCCTTGATGCTACCATCTGTCGCCAGGATTGTGTGATCTTGGCTCAAAGGGAAAGCCTGTTTGTCTTCGACTTCCTTTGGGTTGCTGGGTTCTCCCCCGGTTGAGAGCTCCATCTCGTGGTCCGAAGTATCTGCAACATTGATACCGCCCCTCCTGAGGCTTTCGAGGATCGCGCGCACATTCAGCCGTAATGTCCGCTCCGGGTCCAACGCTTTCATGAATCTCCTAGTGAGATATGGATACAGGAGACCGAAATCCGACTGAGACAGATGCGCGGAGGAAATAGGATAGAAGATATGTGGTTTAACATCGGGACACTGTCCATTAGCTGGCAATAATGCGCGCTTTGTATCCTCCAGATTACTCCGCCATTTGAAGAAAGCCTCGCTGAGTATTGCGAGTGGTGGCGAGCCAGTCCGGGTGTCGTACGCGGGAAGGGGTTTCTGCCAGAGCCACTTCAGGCGGGGAACAAAGAGCGGGGGTGCCCAGAGGTCTAATAGGACGATGGGTGAGGAGGACGTAATCTGTTGTGTGATGGCGGAGTTGCGTGACGGGGCGTAGAGGGGCTTGTAAGATGAGGGTGCTGTGTGGTCGGGTGGGTAGTAAACAGATTTAAGGAATTGAAGGATTGTGGCTGCTCCGTAGGAGTGGCCTGCCCAGGAGATCTTGCCTGGTGTGTGGATGTCGAGGTTGGATGCGAACATGGACAGATTGGGGTCTTGAGTCAGATTTGGGAGAGCCATATTGGAAAGCTCCTTCCCATCATCGAATTTGAGAAGAGCGTCATGGATCAGCCCCAATTCCCAACAGCGAATCTTTGATTGATGCATCCGCTGATCTTCTACTCCTTCCAACAAATCCTTCGGTGGGTTATGGGGCAGATGTAGGTAGTCGACAGTCTTAGGTGGCTGACCCTTAGCAGTGCTGATATATGATATGGGCGCGCTCCCATCGCGGTGTTCAGGCGCTACCACTACCATGCCATGGCTTGCCAATGAGCCGCACAGATGGCTGTATCCATTTCTCGTTCCACCTAGCCCATGGGAGAGTACCATGACAGGCCATTTTTGGGTGTTCTGGGGAAGGGCAGCTATCTTGGCGTTGGGTAGGGCAGGAATAGTAGTATAGAAGATTGGTCTGATGATGGGCAAGTATCTGGACACTTTCTGTTAGCTAAGTCAGTGGGAGTACAAGTGTGCTGGTTCTTACGAGAGGAAGGACGCCAGCCGTGGACTGGAGCCCAAGAACTTTGCATATCCGTGGAAGTATCCCCCTTGCGGATTTGGTAGCCAATGAATTGATTTCTGGGAATGGGCGCTGTTCGTATCGCAAGGGTAGAAAATTCGAAAGCTGACAGTAGGGATCGTGGGCTCAGGACTGGGCGCAGGAGACGATAGCTCGGAGATGGGTATTTCAATGTCTTGTGTTCCAACTTTGTAAGGGCCAGTGTGAGCAGGAAAAGAGGGTATGGGATTGAGGTGAGAAAGGAAAGCCATCTTTGGAGGCACGCAACCTAGCACACGACCTAGCACACGACCAAGTCTAGGAGACGAGTAAAGACTGTACAGTAATGGATTTAAGTTTTGTTTAAAGGTAAACACCATGCAATGCTATCTCTCAATATCACATAGGAAGGAATAGAAAGGAAATACTTGATCGAAGACCCCAAGGGGCAATGGAAATTGCTTGTTGGCAGCGATGGTGACGTTTGCTCGCGTGCAACTTTTTTTCGGCGCATCGCCTCGGCTGTCAGAAAAGAGACCGAAAATCCTTCGGAGAGGACCGTCCTACTAGTAAGGACTTCGTTGGGTTGTCAACTCACTTCTCACCTCGATGCAATGTCAAAATCATTTCTACCACACACAAGCGAAGATTCCGTTGAATGTTTCTGAAAGAACAAGCGTTTTAGGGTGTTCTATTAAAATGGTCACTCATCTCTCAGGAAATGGACAGTATTATGGCCCGCAAAGCAGTAGAGTCAAAACGTTACAAGGAGGCGCTCTTGATATTACGCTGAGGTGTGCTCATCTTTGTCGAAACATAGAATGGTATCACTCACAAGATCTGAAAACTTGGGGATTCCTCCTTCATACAAAGATACATCAAGATGGAGTCTTTACGAGACCCTTTTACGTCACACTTCAGACTTTGACGCAGAGCGGCTGATTGAAGAGGCGCAAGAGCCAGGACTTGATGCGTCAAGAATTCATCCAGTCCCAATTTCTCAGAACAGGTGTCTAAAAGAGTAACGACTTTGTTGTTTTTGATACCCGGTAGAATTCATGGCATGCGTAACCCTGCTCTAGAAAGTTACCATTATTAGCAACAATGGCTGGTACACAATGTTAGTAACGCCCCCCCCCTATCTCTTTGTTCATATCATTGGCAATTGCAGGTGATGATTTGTACTTACGCTTTCCCATTTACTGCTTGAATTTCTCTCCATACCAATCAACCTCCTTAAGATTTCAGCTGCTAATCATTTTAAAAGCTCCGTTCTGCGCCTCAAAATTTCTGAAACCATGGCTCAACCCCTGCGGAAGCGCAAACACACGAGGAAGAACTCAGCAAAATGCACAAGCAAGGAGTACAATCATGGTAGAGCATACGGCTTGAATGCGGGAGGGTTCCTACCGTATTCCACTCTGATCATCGTTCCCAATGATTTAATGAACGTACCAGCGGTGCTGGGGCCATTCGATGACGACCCTAATGATCGTTTTCGCGAAAAAGTCACAAAGGTGTGTGCTCACAGTATAAAGAAGCGGGATACACCCCATGCAATTGACAAATACTACTCACAAGCGTCGTGCAACTATTTTGTCGATAAAGATCCTACAAATAGTCAGCGATGGGTAAAAGTCTCATAGCGGCCCCGATCCATCTGCGCAAAGCGCGACGGTGCCAATGGAGAGTCCGAAGCTGGTATCTGCAGCCAGGAAAATAAAGGTTCCTTTGCGATCTTACTCAGTTCCCTCAGAAAGCACAAGGATTACGGCACCTTCATAGAGGTGTGTAGTCTGGTAGGTACACTACGTAAAGATCGCCTTTTAAGCCACACGACGAAGGACATGAATTTGTCGTTCAATGAGCAGCATGGCTTTCGTGTGCTGCGCTCTTCGAGGCTCCCAGGAACACTAAAGGGCAAAACGTACAGTCCGAGGCAGGGTATTCCGTACGACGAACTCTATGAGTTGACAAGCTATATCATCATTGATGGCGAAGCGGTATTGTATCCCTTTATCTGACTTGTCTGGATGGTTAACGACCACTTAAGTATGGTGAGCATAGGGAGAATACGACCGAGGAGGAACTCGAGAAGGTCAAAGAATAGATTGAATTGCATGTTCGAGGAGTTGGAAGTGGCGATATTCAAGAAGAAGATGAGTCAAGTATATGTGACCCATCGTAATATTGAGCGAAGAGGGTGACGCCCATGATGTGGATGGGCGTGGATGATGTCTTTCTGTCTGTAAATAAGCAGAGACCGGTAATTTCATGACATGGATGAGCCGAAAGCGACGAGTTTAATAATCTGCACAAGCGGAGAAGTCGTCTCTTCTTCGAGTGGATGAGAGAGGACTATGACTAATTTACTCTTTCCTGAGCGCAATGACCTCTTCTTCTCGATGATGATAAGTAGGATATAAAACAATATCCGGGACCTGCCACAACAAGAAACTCCATTTCCTGCCCTCCGAATGTGTTTGTTGTTCATTTTCATCGGTAGATGAGTCGAGGAATCAGTAGAAATTCCCAAAAGAAATAAGCCGCTTGGTGATCTAGCGTATTGCTCGCTTGATACTCGTTCGAAACATCGCTCATACTTTAGTGTTTTGATGTGTTAAAATATTACACGCTATCCATCTTTTAACTTAGTTTTTGACATTGCATCCTCTTGGAGAAGAACGAGTCTGTTTGAGAACGTATACCTCCTCCCCGGCAGAAAGAGGGCTCGTTTCCTTGGCATCGCGCTAAACGAGCCCTCTGCCGGTGGAAGGGATCGAGTGGCATCTCCAGGTCGTAAAGCATTATATCAATTCTTATTCCTCATAAGATGTCCTGGCCGTCGCTGTATCTCAACTTCAAACAAGACATGTATCGCTTGCCTATGAGAACTTAGCGACATGCTATATAATTGATGTATTCGTGTATCGATTGTGGGGGTTGTGCTCTACATGGCTAGTACGGAGAGGGACAGCCTAGGTTCTCTACCTTAGCTCGTCGTGGCATGGATTCAGCATTTATAGTAGAGAGCCGCTAAAATGCACGCTTTCCAGCTTCCGTTCACTACACGTCAACGCCACAATCCTTAGACTCGCAGATGTTTTACTTGTCCATATCACATGGCATTGCCAAGCTGTGCCAATCACTGCGTGCCTTTGACTACCCGTCGAAATCCGGAGATCGATAGCAAGTTGCCACCAGAACCCTGCATTCGGTTCCTGACTAAATTTGTAGCGTTGAGCTATCACAGCTGACTAGCGGATCGTTGTGCAAGGGGCTGAGGACCCCGTTGCTGACAGCTTTATGGCAGGAAGTTAATTTCACTGCACACGCCTTCTTTGAGTCAATCGAAGCGGCTTCTTCTGCTCAGGTACCATCTCATATGATGCATTGAAGTTCAGTAATCGGAAAGAGCCTCAGGCAACGGTCCCCTCCATCGTTAGACTCGTTACCGTGGCTGCGGTCCAGGTGCATGGTCGTTGGGGCAAAGGTTATCACAATTTACCGGGACTGCTTCCCCGCAGACGATGGCTTGACAGAACCCTTGCATCCACTATACGAGCTCCCTGATCCCTGAACGAATGTAGTTTGGCCCGACCAAATTTGTATGGGCTCAGACTCACTTTCAAGGGTCAGGTGATATCGGGTTATGTTCGCGCAACACTTTACGCGGTCGACGCGCCAATGAGATGGATGTCAATCCTGGCTGCCTTCGACTAGGTTGGCAAGCAACGCATATATGAGCAACCCATAACCCCTTCTTTGCAAAGGTGATTCGAAGCTCTGGATGCCTGGCTGATGCCTTATATGAAACGAAGCAATGTGAATTGTTTTCATCGTCTCTCAATTCGTCTCTCAATACGCCTTCATTGAGATCCATCATCTACATTCGAGTCTCTCGGCCCAGAACACTTCCTTGACGCAGAAGCTAATCATGTTTTCCCGACGAAATCATCATAATGACAGCTTCTCCAAGCACCGAGCTTCCAAATCTGTCTCTACATCCCGGACGACCAAGCGGTCCTTCCAAGAGAAACATGCAGCAGCTACAAGAAAGGTCGATAAATCACGGACCAGGAAGCCCGAAAACCCACCCATGGGCAGGCAAGTCTCTCCTTCCCCACTCCAGATACTTACGCCATCCTAACAACCCACCAGCCCCACCAACCTAACCTCCCCAATCGTAACACTCTGCGTCGGCCCCTCCCAACGCCTCTTCGCCGCCCACGAAGACATCCTCTCCAACTCCCCCTTCTTCGCCGCCATCTGCCGCGGTCAATTCCTCGAATCGACCTCCAAACGCGTCAATCTCCCCGAAGAAGTCCCTGAGATCTTCTCCTCCGTTCTCGAGTACCTCTACAAAGGCGACTACTACCCCCGCCTGCTACACAACAAACGCCGAAATGCGTGGGAGCTTGAAGACCCGGCTGATAATGGTGGAAGCGAGTCTACGGTCTATCATGCTGGGGCGGGGCAGTCATTGTTGAAGGATACAATGGTTTACTGTACCGCTGAACGGTATGGGTTGGATGAGTTGAAGAGGCTGGCATTGAGGAAGCAGGGGCTGCAGTCGGGCATTCAGTGCAACACTATTCTCGCAAGTGCGAGGTATGCCTATGCTAATACGCCTGAGAATGACTCGAAGCTGCGGGCACACTACCTAGCTTTGATTATCCGAAGCCGAGGGACTTTTAAGAGGAGCGGCACTATGCAGATGGAGATGGAGGCTGGTGGGCTGCTGTTCTTTGATTTGTTCGTTGCTATGTGCAATCATGTGGTACGTATACAATTGGTGACTCTTTCGTGCTTGATCATGTAGGCAGATTTGCTGACGTGGAGGTTGCCTACCTCTAGGACGACATCTCGAGTATTGCTAAGTCACCACGCACACCTCGCTAGACACGACTGAGGTACCAGCAAATTTGCACAGCTGGTACACGCCACCAACCTATCATCTCAGCTCTAAAAAAAAAGCTCGCGCTCATCTTATCTTTCCGTCACAACAGTCTACGATTTCTACAATCAAATTACTCATGTACATCTACTCACTCTTGGGGAGGATACCAGGCGTTTGGTTGGCAATTTGTGTTATACTATTCTCTTGCCCATTGGCGGCCAAAAGTTGGCTGGCACACTTGCGACGGATTTTGCCTTGATGCTAGGCAGGCGTTTGGGGACACAGATGATGTCTTTCTTAGCACTTATTGCTCTTCTACTTCTAGACACTCGTTCCTTCATGGGACCGTTACCGAACGATGGCTCAGCTATCAGCTCAATCAAACCGGTTTAGAGCTCATGTTCTGCTCAAGTAGCTTTTGTCTCACCACGCTTGATCTCTAGGCAGTAGCTCTCCTTCCTCATGCACGGCAAACGCATTGTGAGTCACGAGGTCTGGGCGCATATGCGGTGCGCAAACTCTAGACCGGATATAGCGAGGTGGAGGAAGGATGCAACCGTGTCTGAAGATAAGGTAAAGCGCGAGTCTGCCGCACCAACAGCTCGACGCTAGCTTGAGACAAGCCTTTAAGTCATGTTGGAGCTCGTGCAAGGTAGACTCGATGCAGCTTGTGCTCGGTGATAGCGGCGGGTGTTGGGTGGATGTCCTCGGTAGGCAGCAATTTGGGAGATGCCTTGATGCCTTGTACTGTGCAAGCATCTGTATAGCCTTTTAGAGAAGCGAAAGTGAAGCCTGACCAGCCGATGGAGCGAGCAGAAGTGGTTGGCTTATGGTGCTCTGGTTGAAAGCGATTGAAACGTTGAGCGTTCAGATGCCTGTACCTGGAAAAGCACCGTTCTTGGAGAGGACGACGGTGCCGTGAGCTCGGGAAATATATCCCCTCATGAGGTTCTAGAGATAGACGATCAGTAAGGATGGTAAACAGTATGTCGTTCAGTAGGAGCAGGGAAAGCTAACTTGCCTTATAGATCATATTAGCAACCAAGCATTCCACCTCATCACTTTCCAAGTCCTCTCGATCCGTCATATCGTCCTCTCCAATCCTCTCGCCCATTCGAATCGCAGCCTTGAACTCATCGACCTTGATCCTTGTATTCCTCTTCCCCTGTTCGTCTAGGCCAGCGGCTAGGAAGACTTTTCGAAGCAAGTTCCTCAAGCATATGTCTCGCCCTCGCTCTAGAGTCAGGTAGATGCGACGCTTGACGAACTCGGTTTCTCCATCTGCGAGGGCGGTGTCGAAGGCTGAGAGTGAGCCGCTGCGGATGGCTGAGACGAGGGGAGCGAAGAGGCGGGCGAGGCGAGGGTAGGGTGATAACAGTCGTGAGGATGGGAGCCGCTGTTTTGTTAGGAGGAGCGTTGGAACGAGATAGGTCAGGATGAGCTCAATGTTGCGTTTGGCAGATGTATAGCACATGTGCCAAGCGGACGTCAGGTTCTCTTCTGCTGTAGCGTAGTCTTCCTCCAGGAATTGAATCACTCCAACGTAGTATTTAAAGGTGACGATGTGGGATCTTGGAAAGGCGTCTAGATCTGGCATGTCTGTTCTCGAGGCTGATAGCGCGCGCAGGATGTTTTTGGAGAGGCCAATGGAGTTGAGCTTGAAGTAGGTTTTGAAGAGGAGGTTCGTGGTGTAGTAGAGGCCCCATTTGCGTGATTCTTCGAGCGGTGCTCTGGAAAACTCACCTTAGCAACGTTGTCATAAAGGAACGCCTCTGCAAGTTGAATGCTTCCATTTCTACATACCTATCACTAATGCAAAGTGTAAACATCCGATTGGTCACCCTCGCCGCATCCTCCAGCTTCTGATTCTTGCCAAAGTCCCCCGCAATATCTTCCTGCAAGCCTCCAGTATTGAAACTAGCATCACTACCGGCACTTTCATCTGCCTTGATTGCAAAGATGCGTAGGTGTTTCCCAGTGATGTACAGGACAGGCAGCGTCCAAGCTTCCAGTACACCACCACTATAGCCCTTGATCACACAATTCGCGAGATCTTTCCATGCCATGTACACCCTCTGCCAATCTGGTCTCGATGTAGTCTGCTCAGCAGCTATTATTCCGGCAATAGCATACCAATACGCGGAGTATATATCCGTCCAGGTGTCTATTTCTGGGTTTGGATATTGAATTGCAGCGTGTGCGCTTTTGGTCAGGCCGAAGGCAATATCTCGTGAGACTGAAGCGGCGTTGGATTCTTTGTATATCGCGTCTAGGCGATTTAGGTAGTTGGGAGGTGCAATTGGAGCGATGGTTGCCGCGAGGCCAGGGCCTGACATTTCGGCATTGGCGGTCTGGAAGTCGCGAAATAGGACCTCCATCTCGTAACACCGTAGCTCCACTGTAAATGGCACTGATTTAAGATCACACGAAACTCTCAGCAGGAGTACACCGTAAAGCCTTGGGGCCTGGAATGAAATATAAGTCGAGCCAAGACATTGAAATGTGATCTTAGGGCTGAAATTTTAGCGCGTCTCGCTAAATCGATGGCCCACCAAAAAATCAGAACCATGTTCGACGTCGACATCTCAGAAGTTCGAGACTCCCTCCACCGCACCAATCACTGTAGGTACGCTCAGTCGCTGCGCCTGAATATCTGCTGACGCCTACAGATGGGTAAGCTACATCCTGTCCCTCAGTTTGCAGCGCTCAAAGCACATTCTTCGGCCATCCCCTTCCAAAGCACTCACCAAAAGGACAACCACGCCTAGGAATACACACAAGGAGAGCAAGAGAAACGAGCGTTGTTATGGGAAAATAGTGCATTCACAACCTGCGAAGGGTTGCCGGCGTGAATGAGCGATGGGCGGCCTCTAGACAGTCATGGGAGCTAGGATTTAATACAACTACATTGAAGGACTTTGATGCTAATTTGAATATATTCAGGGCGCCTCAACGAATACCAGGTCATCGGCCGTCATCTGCCAAGCGACACAAACCCAACCCCAATGCTCTATCGCATGCGCATATTCGCACCAAACACCGTGGTTGCGAAGTCAAGGTTCTGGTACTTTTTGATGAAGCTGAGGAAGGTCAAGAAATCAAATGGCGAAATCATCAGCATCAATCTGGTATGTGACTATCGCGAGTGCTAGTGGACTGTGGCAGGGCTACATCGACAGGTCATAATATCTGTCAGCGCATTGGCTAACAATGACGGATTGCTAGATTCACGAGAAGCACCCTACAAGGGTCAAGAACTTCGGTATCTGGATTCGGTACGACTCGCGCTCCGGCACACACAATATGTACAAAGAATACAGGGAGATGTCAAGGACAGAGGCAGTGGATGCTCTCTACCAGGATATGGCAGCGAGACATAGGGCTCGCTTCAGGTCTGTTCACGTATGGCAGCCCCACGATCGTCCTCATTGAAATTTAAATTGCTGATTAGTTAATCCGCGCAGATCCTCAGGGTCGTCGAGATCGAGAAGACCGATGATGTCAAGCGTCCCTATATCAAGCAACTTCTCAGCAAGAATCTCAAATTCCCTCTTCCTCACCGTGTCGCCAAGACTGTCTCCAAGGGCAAGCTGTTCGCTGCCCAACGGCCTTCGACGTTCGCTTAGTGGGTTAAGTGGCTCAAATAATGAAGAGAGTGAGGTTCGATGGATGAGACATGTGCTGCACTAGATGCGATGCTTTATAGCAAAGCAGTATAGCATGCTGCAATTCGATAGCAGCTACCCAATGAACGCACGTGGAAAACAATCAATGGAATGAAAATCTGTAAAATCTGCGGCTGAGCGCGGTTCCGGGTCTTACATCGACTGGGCGTCCTCTTCCAACTTAGTGCGGCATTCCCTGTCTTTGCAAGGCATTTCTCTGAATACAACAATGTAGTTGATTAGGCTAAACCCAAATCCCCAGATTTGTGCCAAGATGATCTGCACTAGCGCCATTATAGAAATAAATCGCTGTCCTTTTCGGACTCTTGCCCAAGCTCCACTAAGAACAAATCAGAACGCACTCACAACTCACATCTCAACTCTCAATACTCCCGTGGCTCCTTGTACAGCTAGTAGACGACACTGAGCAGTCCGTCGCCTAATCGCACACTTTCCAATCCCTCGCGACCACGATGGTACGTCTTCAACCCTGGCCTGCAGTACCCTCGCAATCACATTCTGCCCAACTCGACACTACTACCCAGAGTGTCTACTAGTGTCTATTCATGCCCATGGTCCTGATTTCGGAGGGAACTTCCCATCGCGACGTCTCCCGAGACGATCGATAGAGCTGACCTAGCCCCCTTAGTCGTCCCCAGGCCCATCCTCACCGACCTCCCCACCAGCTTCTGCAGGCGTCAGCAGCGGGAGAAATCTTTCACCACCAGGCGGGCCTAAGACAGCAATCAGGAGGAAGGCCGCACAAGATAGAGCGGACAAGGTCGCGAATGCAAGACCAACGAGCACGAGGGCGGCAGGCGCAGGAGGTAGCTCAAGTACCATGCTGAGTATGTGGACCTTCCCCTTCAGAAGCCGATGGAGAATCAAAAGAATGGAACAGGGCACCGGCGAAAGGGCCCCAGCGGCAGCGGCGCCGCCAGGAGGACACTGGGTGCGAAAAAGCGAGCGATGTAAGGAGGGACATGAGAATTTGATCAAAAGGGGTTTCTCGGGCAAAATAACAGAGGCTAATGCATGCTACGTGTAGGATTATACACGGACGAGTCCCCTGGCTTGAAAGTCGACCCAGTCGTTGTTCTAGTGCTCTCTCTCGGATTCATATTCAGCGTCGTCGCCCTGCACAGTATGTGCTACTCCTAGAATCAACGCTTCGCAGCAGAGCTTTGCTAATAGCCTACATATAGTCATTGCCAAGGTCAGCCGAAAGTGGCAGTCATAAGTCGAAGCCGTGGCCGCGAGGATTGGGATCGTTGCTATGCTGAGAAGGCATGGAAACTCGTTACGTACTCGAACTATTGTCTATGGCATACAGTGCGGCATGATGAGTACAAAGACAGGGTAGGAGATATCTTGGGCAAGAGCTTGATACCATCGAAAAGCTTTGGGAATAGAAGGAAATGGGACAGGACTGTGTATATTACTGTACTATACCCCATTGCCAATGCCGAATCGTACACGTTCACCCATCCAACTGTCGAGCGCACTACAATGAAAAGAACAGAAAGCTGTCGTTAGCTCATCCCACCATCTTGAAAGCCGAGCTAAGACGACCCGCACATATCAGTGCAGCGGCACTACTCCATCTCAAGTATCAGTACGATTGTAACTGTTAAGCACTTTCTGTCTTTGTGCACGAAACGTTGACTATATGTCCATCCAAAATTGCATTGACTTGGGTTACTAGATCTAATCACTGGTGTTTAGGAATTAGCTAAATCCAGAGCAGAGGAGGCTGAGCTCACTACAGGTTCGGTAAAACCCTGCGTATACCTGTGTGAAGTATTCGAGCCATTTGGATCATGAAACCCGGAATTAGGAAAATGTAGTAGTCCTACAGCAAATCTGCCTACCTAGTAATATGTGCTTCTAACGTGGACCACAGTCCTTCGAGTTGATCGCAAACTCGCACGAACCGTCAGGCTAGGAATTTCACGGCAGAACGCACGAAGCCTATATCCAGTAGATACAGTACCTTCCGTTGATCTGAGACTTTTACATCAGCGAGCATAAGGGTAGGTTGAATTGCAACGAGTCGTCTTCGTAAATCGAATATACTTTCCATAGAAGTACTTTTGCCCTCCCCTTCCTTCCTGTCATTTCTACTTATACCTGCTTTCGAGGATGGCAAGAGCATCAGGAACCCTCTTGCATGGCTGCATGCAATTTCAACATTTTTTCATTCGCTCATTCTTCCTCTTCTTAGTGAAAGCCAGCGCCGTCTCTCCAACGTCATTACGCTTATTTAAATCCCATGAACTTTTGTAGATCCTCTTCTTTGTTTTCTCTAGCACTACTCCAAAATAACGAGGAGACGCAATACTGACTAAAGCGTTATCAGCCGATCCAAGCTTTCTGTGCAGAAATTGCTGTTGAGCTAGGCCCATTCAATTGCATAGCTGAGGCAGATCAAACCCCCATCTCGATTCACGAACTAGCTGCCTTTTCTGGAGCGGCGGAGCTACACATTAGTAGATTGTCATTCAGCATACATTCTTCGGACGTCGTTAATACGACCGAAAGCTCGTGTCATGCGGGTGAAGCTGGAGTATCTCGTATTACGCCAAACAGACTCTGCTGTTCTGGTGCACAGATCTATGTTTCCCATTTGATGCTGCATGATTGGGCAGAGGAAGACGCTAGAAAGATACTACGCAACACAATTCCCGCAATGAAAAAAGGCCATTCGCGCCTATACATCAACGAACTTGTTTTACCAGACACAGGATGTCCTGTTTTTCCGGCGGCGATGGAGATCTTCATGATGTTGCTGCATACCGGAGCCGAGAGGAGAGAGAGGCAGTGGCACATGCTCTTGGAATCAGAAGGATTGTTCATCAAGAAGATCTGGCACGCTCCCAACGGCGGTGAGGCAATCATCGAGGTAATCCGCGCAGAGTGAAGATCGAGGTCTAAAGGACCACGAATGTGGCCACTTCTAGCATTGACTTGCTCTCTTTGCAGCTTTGCTTTGACTGATCATCATGTAAAGAGCTGAGCAAGGCCTATAGCTCGAGAAGACCAGTCTCGAAGCAAGAATGGAAAGTAATTAGCTAAGAGGTTTGGAGGAGTTGGATGAGGCGTGGAACCTTTAGATTTACCAATATCTACACTACTGCCATACAAGTTGCTAGATTGAATGTAATCAATACTTCGCCAAGCCTGGTATTGGTGAGCTTGATAGAAACTGCCGTCCCGACAGAAACGGGATAAACCTCGGCTATTCTTCAAATGCTATTTCCAAGTTCAGGATCAAACAGTGTGAGAGATCCTAGCTTCTCTACTCCGTATCGTCCAAAAACCTGACCACTTCCCGCACAATGGATCCCCCCACCACTTCCCCAGGTGTCCCGCCCCCCACCAACGGTACAACCCTCCACGACAGCAAAGGCTGGGACGGCAAGCTACGAGTGGACCGGAGAGCAGTAGTCACAAATGCAGAGATCCTATCAGATCCAGAATACTCGGATGAAGATGCACCGCTGGTAGAGCAGATCAACGCAGACGAAGGTTGGCACATCTCTTCTTTCTCTGCGTTTTTGCTGACGTGGGGACGGGGCAGACCTGCTTGATGACTATGAGCTTGATACTGATGTATGCTGCCAATATATGCACAATCTCTTTACGTTCTAATAAACTGCCTCTATCTAGGACATCGACCTCGTCCATTGCCGCATCTCATCCATACCCGCGCTGCGTCTTGAACGATTTACGAAAGTCGAGGTACGGCCTCATATGGATCGAGAACGACGTCCAGCAATTGACGAGTCTCTCAGAAATTGTGCCTACGCCAGAACCAGATCTCCCACGTCGATCTCCCTCCCAATTTCGGATCGATGCTGCAGGAACTAGATCTCTACGACAACCTGCTATCACATATAAAAGGCCTGGATGGCCTCACACGTCTCACGAGCCTAGATCTGAGCTTCAACAAGATTAAGCACATCAAGAACGTTGATCGCATGACGGAGCTAAAGGAAATTTACTTCGTGCAGAACAAGATACAAAAGATCGAGAATCTCGATGGGTTGACCAAGCTACGGAACCTGGAGCTGGCTGCCAATAGGATAAGAGTAGGCTGGTAGAAGTGTGGCTGCACCAGGATGACTATATTGACGGAGATGTAGGAGATCGAGAATCTGAATACATTGACAGGTCTCGAGGAGCTGTGGTTGGGAAAGAACAAGATTACGGAATTAAAGGTATACATCATATTTCTCGTCTTGACAGCTTCTGTCTCATGCAAAAGCAGAACATTTCACACCTCAACAATCTCAAGATCCTCGACATCAAATCGAATCGTTTGCCCCGAATCTCCGGCCTTTCGAATCTCCCCAATCTCGAAGAGCTCTACGTCTCGCACAACGCTTTGACTGAGATCTCGGGCCTCGATAGCAACACCAACCTCCGTACACTCGACCTCTCCAACAACCAAATTACCCATCTTAGTCATCTTAGTCATCTCAAACACCTAGAAGAGCTGTGGGCGTCTTCCAACCTACTAGCATCGTTTGAGGAGGTGGAGAGGCAGCTGGCTGATAAGAAGGAGCTGACCACGGTTTATTTTGAGATGAACCCGTTGCAATTGAAAACCCCGGCCTTGTACAGAAACAAGGTCAAATTGGCTTTGCCCCAGATCATGCAGATCGATGCAAGTGAGTGACTCCGTCGGTTGACCGTCTCGAAAGGCCTTGCTGACACACTGTTAGCTTACGTACGAGTTTCCTGAATATCCGAGCAGCACTGCCAAGTCCTCTAGCCTGGGTGACGTAGGTCAATGACCATGCTGGACCTCATAGCATTCAAAGGCTCTGTATCAGCCAATAAAACCAACCGTTTAGTGCAGGGAAGGTTTCGCGTGAAGTCTTCGCCGAAGTTTCCCATCCTCAAGCTGCTCGCATGCTTTTACCCATTTAGCCGCATGCTGAACCGTTACCGTAAGAGAAAAGGTGGGGGAAATCCAAAAGGCTTTTGTACCGCGGCGCCGGATACATTAGGTTCGAGGTTACATTCCCTGTCAGTAAGGCTAAAATCCGGAATTTAGACTTCGTATGCGGGGCGAAAAACCATTCAACTTCTTTCGAAAATTTCACTTCTTTTTCTCAAATGAACATCATAAAACCCTTCCAACGGTAAGTAGCCTCTGCCATTTGCTTGACTATTGACAACATCGATCCAACGAAATTATCAGCGCCACATCGCTCTTCCATCGACCACTTTCAATCAACAAGACTTTCACATATTCCCTTCGACAAAACATTTCCAGACCGTACGCAAGCATGGCTTCCCCTACGGTCAAGCTCAACAGTGGCCACCAGATGCCCTTGGTTGGATTTGGGTAGGCATGGAATGGCGACAGTTCTGCACAATTCCGTGCTAACTATTCTCGTAGACTTTGGAAAGTAAACAATGATACTTGTGCCGACACAGTGTACAATGCGATCAAGTCTGGATACCGTCTCTTTGATGGTGCATGCGGTATGCTCCGGCCCTTTACGCTGCCCAGCCCCAGTCTCGCAGTGTGGTGCTAATCGCCCTCTAGATTACGGCAATGAAGTCGAATCCGGCCAAGGTGTTGCTCGTGCCATTAAAGAAGGCATCGTCAAGCGTGAAGAACTCTTCCTTGTCTCCAAACTCTGGAATTCCTTCCACGACCAAGAACGCGTTGAGCCCATCTGCAAGAAGCAGCTCGAAGACTGGGGCATCGATTACTTCGACCTCTACATCGTGCACTTCCCCATCTCCCTGAAATACGTCGACCCGTCTGTCCGCTATCCTCCCGGCTTCACATATGACGGCAAGAACGTTGTACCCGGCAACGCAACCATTCAAGAAACATGGCAGGCAATGGAGAAGCTTGTGGGCAAGGGCATGGCCAATTCAATTGGAATCAGCAACATGAATGGGCAGCTCATCATGGATATCCTACGCTACGCTAAGATCGTCCCAGCAACTCTCCAGATTGAACACCATCCCTACCTCGCACAAGAGGCCCTCGTCAAGTTCGCTCAGAGCGAAGGCATCGCCGTCACAGCCTACTCATCCTTCGGCCCTCAATCATTTTTGGAGCTCGAGATGAAGCGGGCAAAGGACACTCCGCTATTGTTTGAGAACCAAACAATTAAGAAGATTGGTGAGAAGCATGGCAAGACCCCAGCGCAGGTCCTGTTGAGGTGGGCCACACAGCGAGATGTTGCGGTCATCCCGAAGAGCAACAAGCAAGGACGCTTGGCCCAGAATCTGGATGTTACTAGCTGGAGCTTGGATAAGAGCGAGCTGGATGCTGTGAGCGGATTGGATCAGAACCTGAGATTTAACGATCCCCTGAATGTAGGTGGCTCCGTTCTGAAGAACGATTTGCAACGGGGGTGTGCTAACAGACTGCAGTACGGCTTTCCTCAACCAATCTGGGTATGACTGGCTCTAGGTATCCAACAATGGTTGGCTGGGCAGGCGTAGGAATAGATCAAGCACGTAGAGCTAAGTTCAGGGTGTACTCTTTGCAACACAGAGAAGCCCTAAAGTCCTGTAAACCCAATGTTCTTTTTGCGTTAATGCATAATGATCGATCTTGATCGAGGTCTCATTAACCTGTACCCCATGGTTCGGCGACCAGGGGCCCCGTTTTCCTTGGCAGATCACACCTCACTTGCCTGGATTGTATACAGTGTGAGTCGATGCGCTCTTGAGAGAATACTTCGAAACCTCCAGAATATGATTCTTCGACCTCAGATCAATAACAGTAGTCGCTAAAATCAACCGTTTCTCCCCGTGTTATCGTTGTACTAGCTACTTGTTTGAGGGTTCCAAAAACTATTTTTCTGTGCCAAGCAAAACGGGGCCTCTGCCGAACGATGGGATAATATCAGGCCTCTTGTCACTCGAGCCTCACTGAACGAAATGGTTTCATTGTCTTGAAGAGTGCCCTCGCCAGTCGAAAGTTCACTTCTGCGCACTGGTCTAGCTACATTTATTTAGCCCGGTTGCTTTGAATATTAATGTCGCTATATCCTGTTTCGTCCTGGACCCGCTACGCATCCATTCACTCGAATCACGCCCAACCAACAGTATCACCTGTATCTCTCGCAAGCATGCAAACTACGCCAATAACATAAGGCATCATGGATCTACCTAAAGGATGTCAAGACCAGTTGCAAAAAAGCCATCGCTCACAAATGCCACGAACATCGTTGTGCGAGCAGCCGGTGTATCTAATTCCCAAGTAAATGATATAGACTCACTAGCACTAGCGACCGTCTGTCCTATTGTGCACCCGGTCAATAGATGAATCAGACGCACTACTCAAGGACCTGAGTGCCCGCATAAAAGACATGTGGTACGTTCCGGCAGCGGGTTGAGAAAGCCGAAACCGCGACATCGCCACCAAGAGTCGAGATTGACCGGACGCGGACTATGGTGTCATATGCAGTCGCTGTTGTGAGATAGAGTGACCATCGACGGAATAGGTTACTGTTCGTAAATGCCTTCGTGGTCTGGCGTTCTCCGTGATGGTAGCTCGCACCATTTACAACGGTTGTGGCCGCAGTTTCGACAAAAAAACAAGCCGGGAACAGAGTAGATTCGGCATCGGCAACACTGCCATGTACTTCCTAGCACGACTGGAGATGGGAGATGCTCTTGTACGAGGCTGCCATCCTGAGACAGGCTAGGTGGAGATGAATGATCTCCTTGTGCACCCGATTGAGCGGACGATGAGGCACGTGGAGTTTTGATGCGCCCGCAGATCGAGCAGCTCGCATTTCGGTCATGATTCAGAGCGGTACAGAGGTGGCAATACCACCAATACTCAACTGGCACTGGAGATGGGCCATATACTCGTACGTGGATGCCGTTGTGGGCTGAGGCGCCGACCGAAAGTGCTCCTTCCAAGGTATTGCAATACTCGCAACGAGGGTGCTGGCACCGACCGCACCCGGTAAGCAGCCTATTGTTGGGCCACCTGCATATGTGACACATCCAACATTCATTGGCACAAGAGAGGGGAAGGGCTGCAGCAGCGATGTCGTTCTCGCATGCGGGATTTGGAACAATGGTGAATGCCTTTGTCTCAATGCCCCCAACGAGCTTCAAGATTGTTGAGAATTGGTTCTTCGTATACTCGGTCAGAGCAAAGTGGTCTCCGCCACCGGTTGAGGTGGCTTGGATCGGTTTCTCGCCAAGGTTGAGGTGGACATCGGAGCACCGAAAACAACGGACGTGGTTGCATCGAACACAATGACGATTCCATCGACTATTGACCACGCGGCAGCTGCAGCATCGAAATACTCTAGGGTCGGGGACAGCTGCTTTAGGGGCATTGTGCTTGACTACGGAGCTGCAAGCGATGACTGAAAGGCTGATGCCCGGGCGAGGCTCTGGCTTGATGGGATTCGAGTGTTGCTGCCCAATTGCTGCTGCAGAATCGCAAGTCCCTTCGATCTTGATGCCAGGATATGGAGCCGGTATGTAGCGGTCGCAACCACTACATGGATAGTGATAGCAGAGGGGGCAATATGAATTCCGGCCGCTGTTTCTTGCGAAGCACTTGCAACATTTCCAATCAACACGGTCGTCGAGATTGAAGAGCTCGGAAGTATGGAGAATCTCCGCGGCCGATACCTTAAGGGTGGTGAATGTCCCAACTCCTGGAATCATGGGGCTATACTCCACAGCCCTCGCTGCAGAGACCCAGCCCGTTCCCACATCGGTTGCGGCTTGATTCTTGACATGCTCGATGCAAGCTGCACAGCTATTGTGGGGACAGTAGATCCGTCTGACGGCCATACTGAGGCCTTCCTTCCGGAATTTGCAGCATACCCAAGGCTGTGGGTCATCAGGAACTATCACGGTACTGCCATGAGTGGTCACATAATTCTGGTCTGTGGGTAGCATACTGAAATAGCTGAAGGTCGTAGTAAATATAAGATCTGTCTTAGCCAATGCAAGACTGGCCTGTCGACTTTCGTTCTTGACCGTTGCACGTCTTACTGGGCCGTGATATGGGCACCAAAAGCCAATCCTGGCGCACAAGGGGCATTTTTGGTCTCTTAGGATTGTGGTTGGAATACCGCCATGTTGGCCTTCCATCTCAGACATCGCTTGATTTACGTTAAAGCTTGGCGAAGAGCTGGAGAAACCGAGGAGAGCGATAGTACAGGACTGGACCATGGCTGTTGCTAGAATGTGGCTGAGGACTTCAATTCCAAGGAAGTTTTGTGAATAAGTTCGATCACATCTAGGTTTGGAGTCCATAATGTGCTTGATGTCCTCAAGCCCTCTATGTGCAACGGGGTTGACTTCACGAGTAGTATCTTCCGTTTTGAGAAGACTTCTCTTGAAAGGTCCAGTCGAGATTGAAAAGGAGTGGTGCGAAGAGAACAAGCCCATTTGAACAAATTGAGGAGGAGAAACAGAAGGGAGAAAAGCCCACGCTTCAATAGACAAGACATGGAGGGTCATGGGATCAGGAGACAGATACACAAGGGAAAAACAACCTTCAATGGAGAATATGATGTTTCACCATCAAGCTTATCGTTTTTCAAGTCCTCATAACGACAAGCTATCATTCGTACGAGGACGAGGGACTCTCCGTTGTTGTACATCCATTCGAAATTCTCTTTCCACATGACTACGACTGCTATCTCATGCGCTTTTCTCGTTGGTGCCCATCGGCA